>Ga0065720_1003015_pt1 | contig 55119 bp, 47 predicted proteins | sample Thericmetagenome_FD_59107 | JGI IMG/M metagenome (GOLD analysis project Ga0065720, IMG submission 59107) | Thermophilic microbial communities from the Joint Bioenergy Institute, California, USA of rice/straw/compost enrichment - eDNA_2 v2... | ecosystem: Engineered > Solid waste > Grass >... | reverse complement strand
ATCCCGCCCGCCGAAGCCGAGGCAAACTTCTACGCGGCTCTGGAAACTGAAGCCATGGCCGCGTAACTAAACCAAATCAGCCTCCGGCAAACCCGGCGCGGTTCAACGCATCACAATACAAGACAATTATTTTAACAACACATTATGTGGACAACTGTACTATAGTCAACGGAATCGCGACATTCCCGACCGCTGTCGCATGAACCTTCCACTAACCGCCAAAACACCCTACAAGAACGCGTATTCCGTCTTGTTCAGCTTTCCGAAGAGAAGCTCGCATGAGAAATCCTCGGGTTGGAAATCCGCAAATGACCACCGTCGCTTCATGCAATGCAACCCAGCATGAGAGCAGGCGAGCTGAAACGAGTCACGCCGGCCATACCGACGACATCTTGAGCGATCCGGGCCTGATCGCGCTTTACTATTTCAACCTAACTCAGATTTACGAAAACAGGATCCGCAAGAGACGCAACTCGCGTTGGTGGAGACTCTGGGCGCGCCTGACCGCACTATTTCTTCGCCTCACGAACGGCCGAAGGCCGTATTCAGCGGATGATTACATCAGCACCGCAAGATTCCGCGCGGCCGCGAAAACAGCCGGCATGGACCCGGCGACCAATGCCCCACCCTATCCCGCGGAACTTCTCGCCGGACATGCCGCCCACGTACCAGCAACAGATAGCGGCTATCTTTTCAGGGCAATATGTCATGCACAAAACAGCAAGACACTATACGATTTTGAAAAATACATTCGCACTATTAAAGAAAATAATTACAAAAACACCAATGCTGCACTTGCGCTGCATGAAATATTCGACAAATCGAAAAACGGAACTTACAGTAGCGTCGTTTCTGACTGCGCCGCCTTTGAACGTAAGTACGAGCGCGAGAAATCCATCACTTCATCCCTGTGGGCAGAGTTTTACGACATCTATTCTCACGCCTTGAGCCGATTGGGCCAGCATGAGGAGGCACTTGGCGTCCTTGACAGGGCCCTGCGGAAGCTCGGCAACCGAACAAGACTACTGAGAAGACTAGCATCGATCAGGACCTGGTCGGGCGATTTAGCTGGAGCGCTCTCGACGCTTGACTACATGGAGCAGACTCGCGGGACGCTCGCCATTCGGGATCAACTGCTGCGGATCCATCTGCTTCAACAGATTGGCGACCTCGCGGCCGCTGAAGCTGAGTTGGAGGTCGCGCTGAAAGACGGAGACGAGCTTCCCGACGTTCATCTGGCGGCGTCCTCGCTCGCGCTCCTCCAGGAGGATCATGTCAGGAACAAGTTGGCACTGGACAGGTTCTTCGCCGCTCATTCCCTCCGCGGCATCGACACCATTCGCCACGACCGGCCGGTTACGCTGGACAACATCTACAACCGGAGGGTCGCCGCCAATGGGGGTCATTCCCCGCTGGTGACCGTGATCATGACAGCATATCAGGCCAGCATGACTGTCAGGTACGCTGTTGAAAGCGTGCTAGCCCAATCCCACAGCAGGATCGAGCTGATCGTCGTTGAAGATGGCGGCCACGACGGAACCATCGAAATACTCGAGGAGCTGGCGCGACAGGACGCCCGCATCAAAGTCATCTCAAATTCCGAAAACATCGGGACATATCGCTCCAAGAATTCAGCGCTCCAGCACGCCAAGGGAGACTTTCTGACCTTCCATGATTCCGACGACTGGTGGCACCCCGATCATATTGATGAACACCTGCGGCTCATGAGACGTCGACCGGAGCTTGTTGCTTCGGTTTCCAACTGGGTCCGCATCGACAGAAACGGCGTTTTTCAGCTTGCCCGCTCTGGACTGTTCCTCCACCTCAATCCGGCGTCAATCTTCATACGCCGGGAAGCTGCAGACAAGATCGGGGGATTTGATGCACATCGAACAGGAGCTGACAGTGAATACCTGCAGCGAATCCGCAGCGTCTTCGGCCCCGACAGGGTGGGAGTAATCTCAAAACCGCTAGCGCTCGGGTTGCACAGACCTGATTCCCTTACACAATCCGGCGTTGATGGATACGACGAGAACCGCTACTCCGCTTCCAGAGAATACTACAGAATGCGCTGGCTTTCCTGGCATCGCGAAGCGGCCATTGCAGGCACGCCGCTATACCTCCCTCTTGACACAAGCAGATCAAAGTTTGCGGAATGTAGAGAAACCTTTCCCCTTGGATCTCCGCGAGAGCAGGGTGCGGGCAATCAAGAGTGACGCGCTGAAGCGCACGTACGCCACAGGATGCCTGTCTCCCAACGGCACGGGAGCACGAGATGCCGGACGTGGTGAATCCCGACTATCTGGTCAGCAGGTCGCGTGCACTGTGGAGGAACTGATCAAGGGCCTTTCCCAGGCCGATCCTCTCTCCAGTCACCGGATCGAAATAGCGCGGGTAGATGCCATAGGCGATGGCAAGCACTTCAGTCGCGGTGCGATTTCGTGTCCTGCGACTTACCGGATCCCGATCTTCAGTGAAACCCCACCCGCTGTAGAAGGGGCTCCCCATCGTGATCACATGCTTGCCGTGCACCGCCGCCTCAAATCCGGCCAGTGAAGTGATTGTGTACACGCTGTCCGCGACAGCAATACAATCATGAAGAGGAAATTCCGGACCGACAACGTGGCAGAGCGATGCAACTTCGTCTGGCTTTGAGTAGTGTGGTTTCGGAGACGCGAGGCTATGCGGATGTGGGCGGTACAGGATCTCGGCAACCGGATGGTGATCCCGAACGAATTTCACAAGCTGGTTAGATGTCCAAGGTCGAGAAGCGCCATATCGAATGGACAAGTCATCATCCACCTGACCCAACACAAGGATCTTCTCACGGGATGGCGACAGACCAAGATCTGCTATGCGGGCTCTCGTTCCTGCAAGAACGTATTTTGACAGGCCCCGCGAGGCTATTAGGACCTGAAGGCGCTCAGCAATATCGAGGAGCTCTGTGTCTGCCGATAGATCGACGCTCTGCAGGAGCTCTTCCAGTTGTGAAGGCCGAGCCCGATCAAAATGCATCGCCTTTCGATCAAACACCAGGCTGAGCGGACGCGAGCGCTCCACACCCAGACCAACGGAGCGCAGAAAACCATCCTCAACAAAGGTTAGTGCCAATCCATTCGCAGCACAGAATTCCTGAAGTTCCGGAGGGAACTGGTAACTCCAAGCAAACACCTCCGGTTCGGGGAAGTCCAGTATTGCATCGAAACTCCTAGGATCAATGGCCGGACTGTTGCCAAAAAAAACGACATTATGATCTTGCAGATAGTCGACCATAAAGTGCTTCCAGGCAGCAAAGCCAATCAGAATTGCTGTCGGTTTTCCATTACGCGGAAGCGTCCCGGCTACGTGGCGCATCCGAGAGCGGAAACGGGTACGTGAAAGGAATCGCTTCAGTGCTCCCTTCGGCATGAACTTCACGGATATCGCTCTCCAATTTTCCAGACGGTTTCCAGCAGTGATGCCGCAACATAATGAACCGGCCCATTACCGAGACCTGGAAGCTGGTAGGTTTTCCATGTTATCGTTAGAGACAGGCTTGCCTGCTTAAGTCCCTCGCCTCTGCATGGTGCAATACCTACCCCACCGCAACCTCTTCTCGGGCGCAAGACCAAGGACTCCCGGGTCTTCAAGGAACAGTCACGGTCCTTCTCAGCCTTAGCCGCTGCCAGGCGGCACCTACCGATCTTCATCCAGTTCGCCGTAGTGTTGTGATCGCGACAACAGGGCATCGACATTGTCGAAATACTCGATACCGCCCTCTGAAATGAACAGGCCGCACTCGCAGTATTGTCTAATCTGGCTCTTCGAATGGGAGACCATTATCAAACGCGACCGAGGCAGCTTATCGTGGAAGGCCTTCCTGGATTTTGCGCGGAAACGCTCGTCGCCAACAGCGGTGACCTCGTCGATGAGGTAACAGTCGAAGTCGAGCGCCAAGCTCATGCCGAACGCCAGGCGAGCCCTCATGCCGCTCGAATAGGTCCGCACCGGGAGCCTCAGGGATTCCCCAAGCTCGGAGAACTCGCGAACGTACTCGATGACCGCCTCGGTGTCCTCGCCATAGATCCGGGCGACGAAGCGAATGTTCTCGATACCGGTCATCGAGCCGTTGAAACCGCCTGAAAAGCCGAGCGGCCAGGATATCCGACCGTGGCGGATCACGCGTCCCCTGTCCGGCGGCTCGGAACCGGCGATGATCCGCATCAGCGTGGACTTGCCAGCCCCATTCGGTCCCATGATCGCGACATTGCGGTCCCGTGGGAATGAGAAGGTCAAACCATCGAAGATTACCTTCTTCATGCCCTTGACGCGATAGGTTTTGGTAACGTCCAGGAGGTCGATCACGCCTTGGCCCTCCACTGCCGGGTGAACCGTTCACTCAGGAGACCCGAAAGAGTCAAAGCCAACGCCACGCCAATCAGATAACTGCGGTCGATCACGATACTATCGTAATTTGCATAGAATCCGGTTCTCATCCACTCCACACAGTGCAGGACCGGATTCCACTTCAAGATTGAAATCGCCGCTGGAGGGAGGTGGCTGGGCACATAAAAGATGCCGGAGATGAAGAACAGCGGTCTAGTCAGGATCCTTTCAATGTTCTTCCAGGAGTCCCAGAATGAGATGATTACCGCATTCGTGGTGCCAAACCCAAATCCCAGGCAGAACGTGGCAGCAAACGCCTGCAGCACATTGTCGAGGGAGGCTGGGACATCTGCCAGCCCGAACCAGATCAACCCGGCGAATAGCGCAAACATGATCACCGCATAGGTTGCAGCAATCAGAATCGCGCGCGCGAAGAGCACATCGGTTTCCTTGATGACCGGGTAGGCAAGCAGAGCCTTGTTGGCATCGAATACCGTCATAAGGGATGACGAAAGCTTCGAGAAAAACCTTAGGACAAGAATGCCAGTTGCGAAAAACAACGCAAAACTTGAGCCAAATGGCGGCTGCCTGCCGACCATCGAAAAGATAAGCACCATCAATGCCATACCGGCCGCCGGCTCAATAATGGCCCAGAGATAACCCAATTGGGTAGTCCCAAAAGTGCTACGTGTTTCCCGCAAGACAAGCGCACCGATGACACGGCACTGCAGCGCCAGCACGCCACTCATGACAGATGGTCCCGAACAGCATAGACGATCAACGTGCCGATGCCCCAGATGGTGCACAGCACGACGGCGAGAAGAATGCTGTTAAGGATGCGCCGGGGGTAAAGCGGATATTCCGGAACAGCCGGCGTTTCATAGATGGCCAGATAGCGTTGTTGCCGCCCTGCCTCGATGCGTGCTTTCTCCAGCGAGGAGAGCGCAGAGGCATAGGCCTGCTGGGCAAAGTTCCGCTCGACCTCCAGCGCCTCATAGGTGGCGAGCAGCCCTGACAGGGCAGTCCCGGACGTTCCCATAACGGTCTCGCCTCGACTGATCTGGGACTGTTTTGCCTCGATCTGGCGCCTGAGTGCCTCCTCCTGGCGCCGCAGCGTTTGCAGCGCGGGCGAGTCCGCATCGACGGTGCCTTCCAGAGCGGCAATCCGGGCCCTGATGTCAAGCAACTCCTTCTCGAGGGATCCCACGATCTGGATTTGAACTTCCGCGCTGCGGGTGGGATCGATCGACTGCTCTGCCTCCCGGAACGCCCGCAAGTTTTCCGTCGCTGTCCGCAGCCTTTCCTCGGCCAGGCGAACCTCGTCTTCGGCAAACGCCAGCGCATCCGCGCGCGCGCGTTCGGAAAGGTCGTTGACGAGCTCGGTGGAATAGGAGAGCACGAGATCGGCAATCTGCCGAGCATCTTCAGGCGAGAAGGCTTGTACGCTGAAGGTCATCACGCCCGAAATGTTGTCGTAGGTGGTATCGATCATGCCATCCCAGTAATCGAGAACATGTTCGATATCACTTTGCGGATCGAGCCTAGAGATGACGTCGATGTCCGGGCGTGAGAATGCCTCCCGAAGCGGGAAATCCCTCTCCAGTTTCTCGAGCATCGCCCTGCTCTTGAGATACTTGAGGAGGATATAGGAGTCTGAGGTCGTCGATCCCGCGTTCGCGAGACCGGTGAAAGTGCCGAACAAGTCGGTCCCGCTTCCGGCATCCATACTGCGGACGGCGAAACCGGCCGAGGAAACAAAGCGGTCCGAAGCGACGAACAGAAAATACAGCGTCCCCAGGATCGTCGGGCAAAGAACGCAGACCAGGAACGACAAAAGCAAAATCCGACGGCGGAACACCTGCGGCCGCAGCTTCTCGACGCCCTGCGCGCCCGCATTCACTCCTGGCGTCGCCTTGAGCTCCACCACCTTGCTTGAAGGTTCTTGCGACATCGGCCCCCCTTACCGCCTGGCCAAGCTATTTTTCGCCAATATACGCCCCTTCGTCAAACGCATTACCGACTTGATCACGCCCCGCCAGACCGGGTTCATCGCTGCCTCCTCAGCACGCCATTCAACCAGCTCCTGAACGACCTGCTCGGGTGTGGTGTAATGGCCTGTCTTGCGGCTGACGTAGACGGGATAAAGGATCAGCGCACCTGCCACCAATTCATCGAGCGTCAGGAGCCTCGTGCGACGCGGGTGGGGTAACAGATCACGGGTCAGCCCCCATCCGGCATAAAAGGGCTGGCCATGGCAGGTCACCGGTATAACCCGTAGCAGGGCTTCGAAGCCGGCCAGGGATGTCATCGTGTGGACCTCATCAACCTGCTCCAGCATCCGCGGCAAAGCGGCATCAATCACGACTTCATCACAAAACTCTAATGCGTTGTGCTCGCTTTCTCCTGACCGGCGAACCGCCGCAACGACATCCGGGTGAGGTTTGTAGACAACATACGCGTCGGGATGCAATTCACGAACCGATCGCAACAAGTCTATGTTTGTTCGGACCACCGGCGCGCCGCAGAGAATTGATGCGTCATCCTCCACCTGCCCGGGCACAAGGATGACATGCGAAAGCCCTGAGGGTCTGTTCCATCCCCCATTCTGAGAGTTGTATTTTGATAGCCCGGCCGACACGATAGCCTGACGTAAGGCTTTCGCTCGTTCCAGGAGCTCAAAACTGAAACTGGACGTCGCCAGAATGCGCTCCAGGCGAGACTCGCGGTTTGGATCGTAGTAAATCCCCAAGTCATCGATGACCCAGGACAACGGTTGCGTAAGATGGGCACCAAGACCCACGGAGCGTAGAAATCCGTCTTCGATCCGGATTCTGGGGGCTGTGGCAGACTTGGCTTCCAGCTTTTGATTACCCCAAACAGCAATTGCCGCATCCGGGGGGGGGTCATCAACCGAGCGCTTAAAAATGATCTGTGAACCGGCAACAAAGCGCCGCAGTATCGGCCGTTTCCAGGGACTGAATCCCACTGCACAGATTCTCGCCGGAAGGCGCTCGCGCATCCTCCGCTGGAAGGTCAGATACTCAACGATACGTTCAACCTCGCAGCGACATCCCGTCTCCGGATCGACATAGCGGGAGTATAAGACAAGAGCGGCGTGCACCAACTGTTCAATCGTCGCCGGACCTCTCCGATCCGGCCTCGCAAGCGCATCTTCCGTCAACCCCCAACCTGCGTAGAAGGGCATTCCAAAGCACCGAACAGGCTTGCCCCATATGAGCGATTCGAACCCGATCTGCGATGTAACCGTATAGATTCGCTCGGCCTGCTCAATCAACCGAACAGGATGGCAGTTCTCGGCAACCACGTGGATTCGAGGATTTCGCGCCACCACGTCGGGACTGAAATAGCCCTTTCGCTTGCGCGTGAAAACATCCGGGTGTGTCTTGACGACGATCTCGCAGTCCGGATTCTCCACCAGCGCCGCTTCCAGCATTCGCTCGAAGGACCGTTCGTCCGCCATTCCATACCTAACAGACAGATCGCCAAAGGTCTGATCCGCAACAAGCACGTAGCGGGAAGGAAGCTCCCCCTGGAATTCACGAGCTGCATTGTATTTTGAAATGCGGCCACGACGCCACGCGTGCATCAGCTCTCGGGCTCGATGTTCTTCCTGCAGAGAGAGCGGTTGCCTCACGAGCCGTTCCAAGCTAGAGGGTGAGGTTGCGTCGTAGTAAATGCCCGTATCATCCAAAACAAGAGACAGGGGCGCATCCTCGCGGAGAACCGAGCGAAGAAACCCGTCCTCCAATAGGAGAAGCGGAGCGTTCCCTTTCGACGCCAGGCGAACCGCCAACCTGCCGGAGTCCTTCCGTCCCCAGCCGATGCATTTACCAATTTCATCCCCCAGGAAGGATTTGATGTTTGGAATGCTGTAAACCCCGCGGCGAAGCACCTCCTGTGTCAGCCATGCGTATCCAAGCCTAAGTTCTTCAGACACGCATGCTACGGCCAGACTTTCCGATATACTCCATTTCAGCATCTTAAAGAATGAGCTGCTACCCAATCATTCTCAGCCAGTTGCCAACCCGAGAATCGGGCCCACAGGGCCCACGCAAGAACCAAGGGTCGAAAAGCCCCCAGATGGGGACGATCAACGCATGCAATTGCTTCATCATCATTCGCTGACTGCGGAAACCGTTCTGACTGTGCCCAGGATCGGCGAGACGATCATCGAAAGAAATTTCCCTAGCTCGGCAGTCGGATGATTGGCAACGTAGATGATATCCTTGTCGCGCATGCGGAACGATTGGGCCAGGAAAAATGTGTCCGGTCGGTTGAAATCGAGACGATAAATGACCGGAACCTGCCCGAACCCATCGACAAGCAAGCGATCCGCCCTATCCGGGGCTATCGCACGCGCCAGCTCCAGATCCTCGAAGCGAAACAGGAAGACGCCGCCCGCATCGGCAGAACGGTCGCTGAGACCGCCGACCTGAGCAAGAGCCTCCGAAAGCATTAGCCGTTCTGCCTGAAAGGGGACGAGCCTGCTCGACTTGACGGCGCCAAAAGCCGAAAACGTTCGTGGTTGATGGGTCACGGTGACGGTGTCGCCTGGCGCTAGCCAGATATTGTTCTGGGGATTGAAAGAAACATCTTCCACCCGAACGGTCACGGTGCGCCCAGCTCTCGTGATCTCCGCGACGCTCTCAAAAACGGCCTCTTTCGTGCCTCCGGCGAGAGCGAGCGCGTCTAGCAAGCGAAGCCCCCGGACAGGCATCGGGAACTGACCGGGGCTGTTGACGTCTCCAACAATCGTCAGAGTACTGCTTCTATTGTCACTGAGGATGATCTGGACCTGTGGTTCCACAGCCTTTCCGCGAAGCGCATCTTCCACGGACTTTCGCAGGTTTTCCACGCTCCTACCAGCGGCGCGAATTCGACCGACATAGGGAATGAATATCATTCCATTCTCATCGACGACCGTGGGCAATGAGGTTTGCTTGCGGTCCGCGGTAGAGAACAGACCATCAGGTGACGCTTCCCATATGTTGACGACAAGGCTATCGCCAACACCAATTGCATGCGCGTTGTTTCGACCCAAAACTTTTCGGAAGTCGTCGGGCAGACGACCTCGCTGATAGGACCTCATTAGGGCCATCACCTTGGGATCCAGCTTAACCAGCGCATAGCCTTGACCTGAATGGCTGCCCGCAACTAGGTCTTCGACGCCCATCGTCAAGGGCCCCTGTCCCGGAAGGGCCGTGCAACCCGCCATGACAAGACACGATAATACGAGGGTGGTAGGCGCGGTTTTCGCTATGGAGTGTTTGCGAAATCTATCATCGTTCATGCAGCTTCAGACAGCCCCTTACTCGATACAAAATGGGATGTGATCGCATCAGCAACGGCCGCGCAGGCCAAATCGATACCCTCTCTCGTGTAAAAATCTCCCGGGCGGAGGCATTCGTGCCAAACCCACGCGAGATAGCGTTTGCGAAGCGCTGCATCCGCAACATGAGCGCCCTTCCAGAAGGCAGAGAAATCTGGCTCGCCGCGTGCACACGTGGCCAGCTCGGGATTCGCATAGAGTGCATTTCCTATCACGAGCAGCGGCACGCCATGATGAATAGCGGATAGACCAGACGTGCTGTTAATGGTGATCATTCCTGCGGAATGACGTGTGAGATGACCTATGGAGCCAAACTCTATGAGGTCGACCCGGTCCTCCACACCAAACTCTTTGGCAAGCTGACGCACCAAACGACGATATTCGTTGCGCTCACACTCCAATGGATGAATCTTGAAGACGAGCCGCATATGTCGGGGAGCCGTTAGGGCAAAGGACTGAATGCTCTCGCGAATGAGCCGGGCATTGTTCCAGCCTAAGGCTGCAGCCTTCAGCTGGGTATCATCGGACACTTGGAGTGGGACGACAAAATACTGCCCGACATGGTGCTCCAGCAGGCGCTCTACAACCGCCACATTCGAGAGCTGTGTCGTCAGACGCCGAAAGAAATTTTGAACCCAGCTGACCGCGTCCGCAACAAGCCGGATGGGGCGGTGCAGCATTTCTCGCTGCCGCCTTCTGCTGAACACAACCGCCACAGTGTAATAGGTCGCGCCAAAAAGGCAAATTGGTAGGAATGACGACTTTGATTGCTGAGGGCGCTCCAGACTGTCTGCGGAAAAACCTGGAGGCGGGAGCTTTCCAGCAATAGGGGAAAGAGAGTTATTGGCGCCGCGTTCTAGCGTGATTGCACCAGGTCGGATGTAGCCTTCCTCAAGCGAGATGACAGGTAGATTCAAAGACGCGGCAACCTTGCGCGCTATAGCATGCACTGGCCGTTCTGAGCCAAACAAAACTATTTGGTTGAACTGCCCCTCAATAACCTGCTGCGCCAGCCAGTCTTCCCATTTCTCCAGACCCTTGCTGTAAACAAGGGTACGGCCGCCAAAGCCCGCAAACAACCGGTCACCAGCATTGAAAACCACCTGCCATGTCTCGATCCCCGCCGCATTAAGGAACCTCCGCAGCCGTCCGAAGAATGGCCCCACCGGCCCCTGCAGGAGCAGAATGCGCGGCGTCATGTTGCGCGGCAACGGCGCGACCATTTGGCGATGGCAACTTTCCCGAACTGCGTTCGGCACGTCGGGCGAACGACTTACACCTTGCCTGAGAAATTTCACGCCCACCACCATCGAGCCTCCCTCCCCAGACCCAATCGTTCCTTATGGAATAGCAGACCAGCGAGGCGCCTTCGCCCGAAAGAGGTTGAGCTCCATCAACACCAACAGCTGCCCGGTCAATGCGTCACGGCACCGAACAGCAGCAGAATCCGTCACAAAAGGAAAAAATAGTAGCCGCCACCCCATCTGCCCCTACCCCTCAATCACTTTCAGAATTAGAAAATCGTCACTGCAAACGCAACCCCTATTTGCATTGATAAGATCCTACTGGCAGCCAACAGACACCACAACTGGCAGACGCCTCCCCCATACTGCCGAATTTGCGCTGCGCTCGGCCCTCACAGTACTTCCTCGAAAAGACTTCAAACGTTAACATTTTCAATATCATTCGGCGACCTCTCGATACGCCAAGTTCCAGCCGGACTCAAAGCCAGCACTCACGCGCACCATACACCGTCAAGGCCATCCACAATTACTGATTGCAATGACGAAACATCTGCGCGCCAGAAAGAAGTCGCAACACTTGGCTATCGTCAGTAACAGGAATGCGTAAGAGCTCACCATTCAATCGAAACATAGGAGGAGGGCCCTATGTCGTCACCAACCTGACTCGACAAAGGTGAAATGGTAAAGGAAGAGGGGAAAAAGCGCGGCACACCGTACGTAAAACGGAACCGTCTCATTTGAAAAATGGCGCGAGTGACGGGGCTCGAACCCGCGACCTCCGGCGTGACAGGCCGGCACTCTAACCGACTGAGCTACACCCGCGCTTCACCGCCTCGGTTCGTTCCGAAGCGATGGCGCTCAATTAGTGGCTAACGAGATTCGTGTCAACAGGGGTCAAGCAGGATCGCGCACTTTTTCGCGTTCAGCCCTCCGAACCTGTGGAAGCGATTTTTCCCCTTGCGGTTCCGGGCGGAAATGCCTAAAGGGTCGTCACTATAGCTGGCGCAGCCTTCTGCGCGCGGCGGGCGATTAGCTCAGTTGGTAGAGCGCCTCGTTTACACCGAGGATGTCGGGAGTTCGAGTCTCTCATCGCCCACCACCCATACCCTAAGCCGTTGACTTTATTGCAGGTGCGGGGCGGCCTGGAACTAGGTGNGGGGCAAGCCGTTCCCTTCTTGCTCTTTTCTTCCTGCCGTTTGTCCCGATCACCGGCCACGGAAGACCGCAGCGCCGAAGTGGCATTAAGGGCAAGTTTANTCGCCGTCGCGCTTCTTCGCCGGCGCCAGCCTTCGATCCACAGACGCATTCCGAATCAGACAGGGATCCCAACCTGACGACGGGACGAAAGAAGGGACCGCGAGCCGACACGATGACGGAAGCGACATGTCCGCGCCAGAAGCACATCTCTTCACCGGAGCACGCCCCATCTCGCAGGCGGGTGAGCCCCTGTGCAGCACCATCAATTGGCGGTTGCGATCCCAAGCTTCAGCCAACCTGCCGACCCGTGTTCATCCNCAAGCGGAGCGAAGCCGGATGCCCACAACGCGGGCACGCCAGTCCTGACACTTCTTCCAAGTTATCAATAGCATGCGACCGTTTAGGTGTACGCAACAAATCCCGATAAACATCTCCACTTGCCGTCGGCGCGAGCATGTATGCCTACTTTTTAATCATGCATATATTGTCGCACATATTTTCATCAAATCATGATTGACGGAGTTTTTCACTGCCCGATAGGCTCAGACCAGAACAGTCCAGAGGGGAAACCATCCTCCCAAGAACGCTCCGACCTGGCTGTTCGTTAAGAGGGTGCTAAATGGAAAAGCTCAGCAAGACCAAAGGCATGAACCGGCGCGATCTGCTTGCGATGATCGGCGTCGCGGCAGGCGGCGCGGCCATGTACCACGCCATGACGAACCTGGGTTTTGCCCAGGAATCCGGATACAAGGGACCCATCAAGCTCGAGGGCGACCCTAAAGGCGCCTCGGTGCTCATTCTCGGCGCCGGCCTCGCCGGCATGACGGCTGCGCTCGAACTGCGCCAGGCCGGCTACAAGGTGCAGATCCTCGAATTCAACAACCGCCCGGGCGGCCGCAACTGGACCATTCGCGGCGGCGACGTGGTGACCGAACTCGGCGGCTACACGCAGAAGTGCGAATTCGACGAGGGCCTCTACATCAATCCCGGCCCCTGGCGCATCCCGTACCATCACCATGCGCTGCTCGACTATTGCCGCCGCCTCGGCGTCAAGCTCGAGCCGTTCCAGCAGCTGAACCACAACGCCTTCCTACACAACACGAAGGCGTTCGGCGGCAAGCCGCAGCGGGTGCGTGACATCATGACGGACCTGCGAGGTCACGTCTCGGAACTCCTGGCGAAGACCACCCAGAAGGGTGCGCTTGACGAGGAAGTCACCAAGGAGGACCAGGAAATCCTCCTGCAGGCGCTGAAGAGCTGGGGCATCCTCGACAACGATTACAAGTACAAGGAAAGCGTCCGCAACAGCGAGTTCCGCGGGTTCAAGAAGGATCCGGGCGGCGGCCTCTCGGGCGAGCCCATTCCCAGCACGCCGCTGTCGCTTTCCGACGTACTGAACTCCGGTCTCTGGCGTTCGCTCGGCAATTTCGCGAACTACGAGTTCCAGACCACCATGTTCCAGCCCGCCGGCGGCATGGACATGATCGGCAAGGCATTCGCCCGCGAGGTCGGCGACCTGATCACCTACAACGCCAAGGTCATCAAGATCGAGCAGGACGAGAGCGGCGTCACCGCCTACTACGAGGACACGACCAAGCCCGGCACGGTCAACAAGGTCTCGGCCGACTGGTGCGTGTGCACCATCCCGCTGACCGTGCTCAGCCAGATCGAGATGAACGTCGGCGATGCCATGGCCGCGGCCATCCGGGCCGTCCCCTATGCCTCGTCGGTGAAGGTGGGCCTGCAGTTCAAGCGCCGCTTCTGGGAAGAGGACGAGCACATCTTCGGCGGCATCAGCTACACCGACCTGCCGATCCGCCAGATCTCCTACCCGAGCAACGACTACCTATCGACCGGCAAGGGCGTGGTGCTCGGCTGCTACACCTGGAATGGCCCGAACTCCTACGAGTTCACCGCCATGACGCCGGAGGAGCGCGTCGCCAAGTGCGTCGAGTACGGCGCGCAGATCCATCCGCAGTACAAGGAGGAGTTCGAGAACGGCATCTCCTGGGCATGGCACCGCTCGCCCTTCACGCTGGGCTGCGCGGGCGACTGGTCGGACGAGGCACGTAAGGAGCACTACAAGAACCTTTGCGAGATCGACGGCCGCATCGTGCTCGCCGGCGAACACGCCTCCTACCTGCCCGCCTGGATGGAAGGCGCGATCCTCTCGTCACTCGACGCCATTACCCGCCTGCATCAGCGCGTGATGGCCGGCTAATCCAGCGATATGTGAGGGAAACGAGCATGAAGAAGATTTCCAGACTGATGCTGGGCATGACCGGCGCGCTGATGTTGGCAACCTCCGTCGCGAGCGCGGATTCGGCAGGTATCACCCTCAGCGAGGGCCGGCAGTTCGGCGCCGCGACGGGCGAGCAACTCTACGCCAGCGTCTGCGCCGCCTGCCACATGCCTTCCGGCGAAGGCGCAACCGGCGCGGGTGTCTATCCGTCGCTTGCCAACAACGAGAATCTCGAGGAAGCCAGCTATCCGGTCTTCGTGCTGATCAACGGCCTCAAGGGCATGCCGCCGGTCGGCAGGATGATGTCCGACGAGCAGGTCGCGGCAGTGGTCAACTACATCCGGACGAACTTCGGCAACGTCTACACCACCGAGGTGACTGCCGAGGAAGTCGCAGCTCACCGCTAACCGCGGTCCCGGCGGCGCCCCGACGCGGCGCCGCCCTTACCCATCACGTTTCAGGTGATCCTCAGGAGTTTCGACATGATCAAGTATCTGATTGGTGCCGCCGGCATTGCCGCCGGACTTCTCGCCACCTCGGGAGCGATGGCCGAGGACGTCATCCGCCACAAGACGCCGAACTCAACCTTCCCAATCGCCCGCGCCGTGGAGGTGCAGGCCGACAAGACCACCGTCTACGTCAGCGGCGCGGTTCCCCCGCGCGTCAACGAGTCGGCGGACAAGAACAGCATCGAAGCCTATGGCGACACCAAGACCCAGACGGTCTCCGTCCTCACGTCGATCGAAAAGACCCTGGCCGACCTCGGCCTCAAGATGGGCGACGTCGTGAAGATGCAGGTGTTCCTGGTCGGCGATCCGGCCAAGGAAGGCAAGATGGATTTCGCCGGTTTCATGGAAGGCTACACGCAGTTCTTCGGCACCGAGGAACAGCCGAACCTGCCGGCCCGCTCGGTCTTCCAGGTGGCTGGCCTCGCCAATCCAGGCTACCTGGTTGAAATCGAAGTGATCGCCGTCCGTCCGTAACGCGGCGCCAAGCAATTCACCGTCAATCCGGGGCGACGGTGAATTGCCTTCCCTTGCTCAATTGTCCCTTTATTTCGAAGCCTCCGCACCGGAAAACCGGTCGGACGCAGGCAGTCCCGCCGAACCGGCCAACCTCCCAGCATGACATGAACCGGTTCAGGGCAGGCATGTGCCTTCGCTTTTCCGGCCCGCCGGAATGCCACTTGCGCGCCGTCAGGAAGAAAGCTTTTTCCTTTTGATCTGCATCAGTGCGGCACGGCGGGGCGTGTGAAAGACAGACACCTGCAGCGGCTCCCCGGCTCTTTGCATTTCCCCTCGTCATTGGGGCAGTCGCTGCGGCCCCTTCCCAATTTCCAGCATCTCCAAGGGCTCCTGCAGGGAGCCGAAATCCGAAGCCGTTAGGCGTCCAACCACCAGACCTTGCGGAGCCGGAAACCGAACATCGGAAAGCGGAACCATGCCTCCCGGCGGGTCAAACCGCCGCCGTTGCGAACCGTCGGTTCCTCCAGCCGTAGCCCGTCCCGCGCGGCATCAGCCGAGCCGAAGCGAATAGCATCCGCGCGCTCTGGAACCATCTCGCCCTTCTTCAGTTCGATATGCGCGGCGGGGGCATTGAGGAGGTGACCCATGTTCTTGCGCGTAGACAAGTTGCAGGTTGAACTGCCGGCCCCGACGAGGCAGGACCCGAATGCCGCCGCAGCCCTGCAGGAGCTGCTCGGCGGAAAGTATGGAGAGATGTCCACCCTGGGCAACTATCTCTTCCAGAGCTTCAATTTCCGGTCAAAAAGCAAACTGCGGCCATTCTACAGCCTGGTGGCCGCCATCACGGCGGAGGAACTGGGACATGTGGAGCTGGTGAGCAACGGCGTCGCGATGCTGGCCAACGGCCCCGACAGCAACGCGGACGACACCGGTGACGGCGGCGACATTTCCGGCGCACCGTTCGAGGTCATGAAGGACATGCGGCTGGCGGGATCGTTCTTTTCACACGCCGGCGGCTCCATGCCGATCAACAGCAACGCCATGAGCTGGAACGCCGACATGGTTACCACGACGGGTAACGTGATCGTTGACCTCTTGCACAACTTCCATCTCGAATGCGGGGCACGGCTCCACAAGCTGCGTGTCTACGAGAGCCTGAGCGATCCCACGGGCCGGGAGGTTTGCGGCTATCTCCTGGTGCGCGGCTCGGTTCATGCGCATGCCTATGCGCTGGCGCTCAAGAAGATCACGGGCGTGGACCTGGACAAGTTCTTGCCGACGCCCAACATTCCCCTCGACAAGATCCCCGAGTGCCAGAAATATCTGGCGGAGGGATCGCACCGGCGGCTCTACACGTTCAGCCCGTCCGACTACAAGGAAATGGCGGGCATCTGGGGCAATGGCGAGACCGCCCTGCCCTCCGATCCGCCCGGTGAACTCGAGGTGATCGACGGCATGCCGGACGGCGGCAAGATCCACGACCTCGTGGGAACACCGTCAGCCTTCACACCCGATTACGCGCCGGAGGAAATGTTCGAGATCGCGACAAAGCTTTACCAAAAGTCGCGGTGACGGTCCGCATGGCGCCCGCGTTGCGGCGCCCCGAAAAAGGTCCGACGGGCAACTGCGACAACCAAAGCGGCGGCCAGGAGGACATGTGCTGACCGGAGAAATCCGGTCGGCGCGGGCGGGCTGGATGCGCAACGCCAGCCTGTTCCGCATCGTCCCGTTGCGTTTCGGTCAGCCAGGCAGAAACCCGCCCGGCAGGCTTGCCTACGTGCCCTCGGCCGTGTCCAGACGCCCCTCGCTCTGGATCTGACGTAGCGGCGCCGTCATGACGGCCTGAAGGCCCTCCGGCCGGTAGATCATCCGGACATCACCGGTTCCCAGAAGGCCCATTTCAATCAGGCGGGAACCGAAACCCTTAGCCGCCGGTTGGCGCACGCGCGGCCCGCCCGTCTCTTCCCAATAGAAATAGAGCGTCGGCTCGCCGTCCTGCCAGCCGCTCTTCCAGGAGATGGTGACAATGCCTTCCGGCTGCGAAAGCGAGCCGTATTTCATGGCATTGGTCATCAGCTCGTGAACCACCAGTGACATCGACAGCGCGCCCTTGGGGCCAATCGTGATCGGGTGCCCTTCCATGTGGACCCGGTCTTCCACGCCCAGCGACGCGGTGATGCCGCCGATGATGTTCTCTATCGAGCCGCTCGAATTGCGGCCCATGCGCAGCACCTCGTGGGCATTGGCCAGCGCATGCAGCCGGCTGCCGAAGCTGCGCAGGTGCTCGCTTTCGCCATCCGTCCTGAATGTCTGGGTGGCAATCGCCTGAACGATACTGAAGGTGTTCTTGATGCGGTGAGCGAGTTCGGTGTTGATAAGCTTCGCGTTGCGCTCCGCCTCCACCTTGCCGGTGGTTTCGATCAGCGTGTTCATCACGCCGCCAACACGGCCGTCGCTGTCCAGGATCGGACTGTAGCAGAAGGTGAAATAGCACTGCTCCAAATGGCCGAAGCGGCTGACGAGCAGCGGATAGTCCTCGATGTAGGTGGCTTCGCCTTCAAAGGCCTTTCGTGTGATGGGACCCAGTTCGTCCCAGGCATCCTTCCAGATCTGGTCAAGTGGCTTGCCCATCCACCCGGACGTTTCGCCGATGATCGCCCGGAACGCATCGTTGTAGATGGTCGTGTAATCCGGTCCCCAGATCACCGCCTTGGGGAACAAAGACGCCAGCATGATCTGAACTGCCGTCTTGAGTTGCACAGGCCAGCCTTCCGGCGGGCCCAGCGGGGTCGCCGACCAGTCCAGCTGCCTCACCGCCCTGGCGGCCTCACCTGCTTCGGGAACGAAGTACAGATCCGCTCTCAAGTATTGTACCCACCACTCGATTACCAACGCCTTCCGGCCACCATGCAAATGGCGGAATGTGAAAAGTTTATCAAAAAAACTTTCAGGGTAAATGTCAAAGCACAAGAAGGAAAGCACGCGGCGAGCACGCTCACACTGGCTGCATCCATTGGAAGCATCCATCANTGGGCACCGAAAGAATAGGCGCCAGCGCCGCCGGCGGCCTATTGCTCGCAATAGGCCTGCCGACGGGCATTGTGGGCGCGAACCTGTTCNACGGTCTCGGGCGTGTCGCCCCNGGCCGAGTAGGTCANNGGCCGCCAGATCAGACACACCTCATTCGAGATTGTCCCGGTTGAAGGGGTCGTCTCGCACGNTGCCAGAAGGACGGGCAGCACCAGAACGAATGATCCGCGCAAGCTCCTCCTCACGACGCCTGGCATATTCTGCCTCCCCTTTCGCCTTGCCAGCGTTCTCCGCCTTCGCCCACAGGGCGCCAAGGCCAAGGACAGCCAGTCCGGCAGTGATCAGATAGAACAGTGCCTCCACCATCAGATGTCCGACCTTCTGCGGCGGAGGTATTCGGTCGCCACGCCATTGATGAACAGGAACCAGGGCAACGCTTCTGCCGGAAGCAACGGGGTGACGAGAGACGTGTCGGTATAGGTCGCCATCACGGCAAGGGTGCCAATCACGGTCTGCAGGCGCGCCCAGAAAATCGTTTCGCTGTCATGGAAAAACTTGCAAATGCGATCCCACATATCAGCCTCCAAACAAAGCCAGGATCCGGTTCCAGAAATACGTCAGCGCACCCGCCACACTCACCAAAACGGCTGCGGCAATGCCCGCCATCACCGCAAGAGGTGCCGGATGTCTGCCGGATGCGGGCGATGGCGCGGAAGGCGGTGGAGAGAGCGGCTTGGACTCCCTTGCGGATTCAGTTCCGGGCCCGGAGGAAGCGGCAGACGAGGACACGGGCGATGACGCAACCGCAATGGTCCCCGGAACCACCCCGTCGGGCGAGGCCGCTGCTTCCACAGAAGGCTCTTGCCCGTCGACTTCGCCAGCGGCGGGCGAGGCTGCGACCGGCCGGGCGGGTTCCTCACTGTCCGACGCTGCGGGCGTTTCCGCCATCGCCAGTGCTTCGCGGCGCACATCCTCGACCCGCCTTCCCCAGCCCTTGCCAAAGACGTGCCAGGTGGGGAGCCGCTTGAGGAAGGAAAGACGCTCATTGCACAGGGTCGTGATCAGCTGCTCCGGCGGCAGCGCGCGCACGGCAGCCAGGGTGATGGGGCCGATCACGCCGTCCTGAGAGACACCGGCGATCCGCTGCAGAAAACGGGCTGCCCTGCCGGGGCCGCTGTTCACGCCGAAATCGAACACGGCGTAATCAATACCCGACGGCAAATCGTCGCCGCGAATGACGTCCCAGTAGAATTGCCGGTAGATCTGCCACACTTCCTCGTTGGAAATTGCCCGCAGGTCCTCGACCGAAACCGGACTCTTCCTGAACCTCCTGTATGTGGCCAGCGTGATGCCCCTGTTGGTCGCGCCCCCAGGGTCATCCTTGTGCTGGACAAAGCCGCCTTCATGCTTCAGCACCAGCGACAGCGCCCTGTCGAAATTTCCCTCCATTGCCTTTCTCCGTCAGGCTGCGCCCTGGCTGCAGGATACGGGCAGGCGCACGCACGGGGACAAAGGAGTCGAGACTTGAGAATGGCCACTGCACGGGCCGCCTTGCGCGCCAAGGCGTGAGCATCACGCCGAAAAGACGGCGCGCTCTTGTTCTTTCCACGGAAGAGTACGGTAGTGTCGCGCAGTCAGAGCCAGGGCAGTCGCCATACCGCTGCGGCGCGCCAATGATGCGATGGTGTTTTCACGCCGAACGCGCTCCGAAAAACCGCAAAGTCCTGCTATAGGCAAGCCGTGCCAACACAGGACGTTTCCATGACTTCCAGCTTCTCTGCCTATGCGGTGCTGATCGCGGCCATCATCTGCGAGGTGATCGGAACGACATTCCTGGCCGCCACACAGCAGTTCACGCGGTTCTGGCCGACGCTTGCAACCGCACTGTTCTACGGCGCCTCATTCTATTTTCTGTCGATCTCGCTCCGGACGCTGCCGATCGGCATCGCCTATGCGATCTGGAGCGGGCTCGGAATCGTCCTGATCTCGCTCGCCGGCTTCGTGTTCTACCGGCAGCTGCTTGACGGGCCAGCGATCATCGGCATCGCGCTCATCCTCACCGGCGTCGTGGTGATCAACCTGTTCTCGCGCAGCATCCTGCACTGACCCGCGCAAGATAGGCATGAAAAAAGGGCCGGCGTTTCCCGGCCCTTTTTTCCCTCTCCTTGCAGGAGAAATGCTTACGAATTGACCGCGTCCTTCAGGCCCTTGCCGGCCGTGAACTTCGGAACGTTCCGTGCCGGAATCTGAACTTCTGCGCCCGTCTGAGGATTGCGGCCGGTGCTTGCCTCCCGGCGAGACACGCTGAAGTTGCCGAAGCCAACGAGGCGTACGTCACGGCCCGCCTTGAGCTCGTCGGTGATCACGGCAAAGACGGCGTCGACTGCCGACTGTGCGTCGCCCTTGGAGATGCCGGCCTTGGCAGCAACGGCAGACACTAGCTCGTTCTTATTCATAAACAACAAACCCCTGTTGATGGCGCCCGCAATCGATTCACGGGCAAGGCCTGCAGTTTAGGAACATCGGGCGCTTTCACCAAGCTGGAAAAACGGCTGAACCCTAGGAATTCCACGGATTCCGAGCAATTTCTGTTAAAAAAAGCCGGCCCCGAGGGGCCGGCTTCATCCGGTAAAGTCCGATAAGCCGTCAGTGAGCAATCGCCTGGGCGGCCGCGTCCTCGCCAGATTCGACCGTGGCGGACGACGTGGCGGGCTCAACCCATTCGATCGGAATGGGCTTGCGCACCAGAGCGTGCTCGAGCACCTCGCCCACGCGGCTGACCGGAATGATCTCCAGACCGTTCTTCACGTTCTCCGGAATTTCCGCCAGATCCTTGGCGTTTTCTTCCGGGATCAGCACCTTCTTGATGCCGCCGCGCAGCGCCGCCAGGAGCTTCTCCTTCAGGCCGCCGATCGGCAGCACGCGACCGCGCAGGGTGATCTCGCCCGTCATGGCGACGTCCTTGCGGACCGGGATGCCGGTCATCACGGAAACGATGGCCGTGACCATCGCGACACCCGCAGACGGACCATCCTTCGGCGTNGCGCCTTCCGGCACGTGNACGTGGATGTCACGCTTGTCGAAGATCGGCGGTTCGATGCCGAAGTCCACCGCGCGCGAGCGCACGTAGGAGGCAGCCGCGGAGATGGACTCCTTCATCACGTCGCGCAGGTTGCCGGTGACCGTCATCTTGCCCTTGCCGGGCATCATCACGCCTTCGATCGTCAGAAGCTCGCCGCCAACCTCGGTCCAGGCCAGACCCGTGACGACACCGACCTGATCCTCGCCCTCGGCCTCGCCGAAGCGGTAACGCTGGACGCCAAGGTACTTGTCGAGGTTCTCCGTCGTGATCTCGACCTTTTCCTTGCCAGTCTTGATGATCTCCGTCACCGCCTTGCGCGCCAGCTTCATCAGCTCGCGCTCGAGGTTACGGACACCAGCTTCCCTGGTGTAGTGACGGATCACCATCTTCAGCGCATCCTCGGAAACCGAGAACTCACCGTCCTTCAGGGCGTGCTCGCGGATCGCCTTCGGCAGCAGGTGCCGCTTGGCAATCTCGATCTTCTCGTCCTCGGTGTAACCGGCGATACGGATGATCTCCATGCGGTCCATGAGGGCCGGCGGGATGTTCAGCGTATTCGCGGTCGTGACGAACATGACATCGGAGAGGTCATATTCGACTTCGAGGTAGTGGTCCATGAAGGACGAGTTCTGCTCCGGATCCAGCACCTCCAGCAGCGCCGACGACGGATCGCCCCGGAAGTCCATGCCCATCTTGTCGATCTCGTCGAGCAGGAAGAGCGGGTTGGACTTCTTCGCCTTCCGCATGGACTGGATCACCTTGCCAGGCATGGAGCCGATGTAGGTGCGGCGGTGACCGCGGATCTCGGCCTCGTCACGGACGCCACCCAGCGCCATGCGCACGAACTCGCGGCCGGTGGCCTTCGCGATGGACTTGCCGAGCGAGGTCTTGCCGACGCCGGGCGGTCCGACGAGGCACAGGATCGGGCCCTTCAGCTTCGTCTGCCGACTCTGGACAGCCAGGTACTCGACGATCCGCTCCTTGACCTTCTCAAGGCCGTAATGGTCGGCGTTCAGCACCTCCTCGGCATACTTCAGGTCGGTGCGGATCTTGGAATACTTCTTCCACGGGATCGAGAGCAGCCAGTCCAGATAGTTCCGGACAACCGTGGCCTCCGCAGACATGGGCGACATGGTCTGCAGCTTCTTCAGCTCGGCCTGGGCCTTCTCGCGAGCCTCCTTGCTCAGGCGGGTCTTCTTGATCCGCTCCTCGAGCTCGGTGATCTCGTTGCGGCCATCCTCGCCCTCGCCCAGCTCCTTCTGAATGGCCTTCATCTGCTCATTCAGATAGTACTCGCGCTGGGTCTTCTCCATCTGCCGCTTCACACGGCTGCGGATGCGCTTCTCGACCTGGAGCACGGAGATCTCCGCCTCCATGAAGCCCATGGCCTTCTCAAGCCGGTTGCGCACGGAGACCGTCGAGAGCATCTCCTGCTTCTCGGGGATCTTGATCGCAAGGTGCGACGCAACGGTGTCGGCCAGCTTCGAGTAATCCTCGATGTGAGCTATGGCGCCCAGAACCTCGGGCGAGATCTTCTTATTGAGCTTCACATAGTTCTCGAAGTCGGCGATGACCGAACGCGCGAGCGCCTCGACCTCGACCGGATCATCGACCGGCTCGACTAGATGCTCGACCGTCGCCTCGTAGAATTCCTCGCGCGGCGTGAAGCCGGTGATCTTCGCCCTGCTGACGCCTTCGACCAGCACCTTGACCGTGCCGTCCGGCAGCTTCAGCAGCTGCAGGACGTTGGCGATGGTGCCGACGTCATAAATGGCGCCCGGGGCAGGATCGTCATCGGCTGCGTTCATCTGGGTGGCGAGCAGGATCTGCTTTTCCGCCCCCATCACTTCTTCCAGCGCCTTGATCGACTTCTCGCGCCCCACGAAGAGAGGCACGATCATGTGGGGGAAAACCACAATATCGCGCAAAGGCAGTACCGGAAAAAGCGTATCGCCAGAAATGTTCGGGTTTTCCGTCATTTGTCAGCCTTTTTGGTCGCAGTCGGTTTCCCGGCCCGCGAACAGTTGGATTCCGGGCTTCGTTCACCCTGTAAAGGCTTGCCCCCAGCAACGCCCAAATCGGATTGAACAACCGCCACTTTTCATCCCATAGGTGGATGTTCCAGGTGGCAAGATCAAGAGCACCCTTGGATTCAATTGCAGCCCCCTTCGGATGAGGCAAGCTGCAACTGCCGGTGCTCCACAGGGACTCAGCCGCCACGCCTCAAGCGCTGACACTGCCCTTCTCGTTGCCGCGATCCGCGTAGATGTAGAGCGGACGGGCCTTGCCGTGCACCACATCCTCGGAGATCACCACCTCCTGAACACCCTCCAGCGAGGGAAGCTCGAACATGGTGTCCAGCAGGATGGACTCCATGATGGAGCGGAGGCCACGGGCACCGGTCTTGCGCTCGATCGCCTTGCGGGCAATCTCCACCAGAGCTCCCTCATGGAACGTCAGTTCCACGTTCTCCATCTCGAACAGCCGCTGGTACTGCTTCACGAGCGCATTCTTCGGCTGTGTCAGAATCTGGATCAGAGCCGCTTCGTCCAGATCTTCCAGCGTAGCCAATACGGGAAGTCTGCCGACAAACTCCGGTATCAGACCGAACTTGAGCAGATCCTCTGGCTCCACCTGGCGCAGGATCTCACCGGTCCGGCGGTCCTCCGGCGACTCGACATTGGCGCTGAAGCCGATGGACGTCTTCCGGCCACGATCGGAGATGATCTTTTCGAGACCGGCAAAGGCGCCGCCGCAGATGAACAGGATGGAGGACGTATCCACCTGCAGGAACTCCTGCTGCGGATGCTTGCGGCCGCCCTGCGGCGGAACAGAAGCAATCGTGCCTTCCATGATCTTCAGAAGCGCCTGCTGGACCCCCTCGCCCGACACGTCGCGGGTGATCGACGGGTTGTCCGACTTGCGGCTGATCTTGTCGATCTCGTCGATATAGACGATGCCGCGCTGGGCGCGCTCCACGTTGTAGTCGGCCGCCTGCAGCAGCTTCAGAATGATGTTCTCGACATCCTCACCCACATAGCCGGCCTCGGTCAGCGTGGTCGCGTCGGCCATGGTGAACGGCACGTCGATGATGCGGGCGAGCGTCTGGGCAAGAAGGGTCTTGCCGCAACCGGTGGGGCCGATCAGCAGGATGTTGGACTTGGCAAGCTCGACATCGCTGTTCTTGCTGGCGTTGGCCAGACGCTTGTAGTGGTTGTGAACCGCAACCGAGAGCACGCGCTTCGCGTGAGTCTGGCCGATCACGTAGTCGTCCAGAACCGCCATGATTTCCTGCGGTGTCGGCACGCCGTCACGGGACTTCACCATCGAAGACTTGTTCTCTTCGCGGATGATGTCCATGCACAGCTCAACGCATTCATCGCAGATGAACACGGTCGGGCCTGCAATCAGCTTGCGCACCTCATGCTGGCTCTTTCCGCAGAACGAGCAGTACAGCGTGTTCTTGGAGTCTCCGCCGCCGCCGTTGCCGATCTTGCTCATCTCACACGTCCTTTCAGTACACCCGCGCCCCTCGGGTCTTTGCCAGCCGCCCTCCCCATTCTAGCAGGAAGAGCGATGATCGGGGGATTTGGTTCCCCGATGCGAATTGCCAACGAAACACAAATTGGAATGCGCGGCAACAACCCCTGGGGATTATATAGGGAGCCCGATCTTCAAAATTACCTTAATGTCTCTTTCCATCTGCATGAGATCATCGGTAATCGAGACCGTAACGCGACAGGAAGCCCAGTGCGACCGTCGCGTCATGCCCCCGGGTTTTCCTCGACCGCCTCACGGGAGGAAATGACCCGGTCGATCAGACCGAAGTCTCTCGCTTCCTCCGCAGTCATGAAATGATCGCGGTCCAGCGTCCTTTCAATGGTGTCGTAGTCCTGGCCCGTATGCTTCACGTAAATCTCGTTCAGGCGGCGCTTCAGCTTGATGATGTCCTGGGCGTGCCGCTCGATGTCGGAAGCCTGGCCCTGGAAGCCGCCCGAAGGCTGATGAACCATGATGCGCGCGTTCGGCGTCGCCAGGCGCATGCCCTTGGCGCCAGCCGTCAGCAGCAGCGAGCCCATCGACGCAGCCTGACCGATGCAGAGCGTGGAGACCGGCGGCTTGATGAACTGCATGGTGTCATAGATCGCCAGACCGCTCGTCACGATGCCACCAGGCGAATTGATGTACATCGCGATTTCCTTCTTCGGGTTCTCTGCCTCAAGGAAGAGGAGCTGGGCACAGACCAGCGAGGCCATGCCATCTTCGACAGGGCCCGTCAGGAAGATGATGCGTTCCTTGAGAAGCCGGGAGAAGATGTCATAGGCACGCTCACCACGGTTTGTCTGTTCGACAACCATCGGGACAAGATTGAGGGCAGTCTCGACAGGATTTGCCATGGGAGAACCTTCTGTTTGGCTGACCGCAACACGGATGAGCGGCAGATTCGATCACTTCAGCCGATATAAGATGCCCTGTCCACGTTGCGCAAGGCCAACATCGGCCCGCGGCTGGTTATCGTTAAAACCTGCTCCCGGTCTACTGACAGGGCTGGCCAACACCGGGCTCGCGCAGGGCGCAGCGTATATGGGGTGCCGGCGCTTCCGAACAAGGGGCGGACTGAAAAGTGAGGGAGGCGCGGCGCAATGGCCGCACCCCCGGACGTTCCAAAGAAATCAGAGCGCGGCGAAGGCCTGTTCCAGGTCGGCGATGATGTCCTCGGGATCCTCGATGCCGATGGACAGGCGGATGGTGTCGGGCCCCGCGCCGGCGGCGATCTTCTGCTCGTCCGAAAGCTGGCGGTGCGTGGTCGACGCCGGATGGATGATGAGCGAGCGCGTGTCGCCGATGTTGGCGAGATGCGAGAACAGCTTCACGCTCTCCACCACCTTGACGCCCGCGTCGAAGCCGCCCTTCAAGCCGAAGGTGAAGACGGCACCGGCGCCCTTCGGCGAATACTTCTGCTGCAGGGCATGATTCGGATCCTCCGGAAGGCCCGGATAGGAGACCCAGGCGACGGCCGGATGGTTCTTCAGCCACTGGGCCACTTTCAGGGCGTTGTCGCAGTGGCGCTGCATGCGAAGCGCGAGCGTCTCCATGCCGGTCAGGATCAGAAAGGCGTTCATCGGCGAGATGGCGGGACCGAAGTCGCGCAGGCCGAGGACGCGGGCGGCGATCGCGAAGGCGATGTTGCCGAATGCCTGATGCAGGACAAGGCCAGCATACTCCGGACGCGGCTCGGAGAGCATCGGGTACTTGCCGGACTTCGACCAGTCGAAGGTGCCGCCGTCCACGATCGCACCGCCGATGGAGTTGCCGTGGCCGCCCATGAACTTGGTGAGCGAGTAGACGACGATGTCGGCGCCGTGCTCAATCGGACGGACGAGATATGGCGTTGCCATCGTGTTGTCGACGATCAACGGCAGTCCGTGGCGGCGGGCAACCTCGGAGATCTTCTCGAGATCGACGAAGGTGCCGCCGGGGTTCGCGAGGCTCTCCACGAAGATGGCGCGGGTGTTTTCGTCAATCTGGCTCTCGAAGGTGGACACGTCTGCCGGATCGGCCCAGCGAACCTCCCAGCCGAAGTTCTTGAATGCGTTGCCGAACTGGTTGATCGAACCGCCATAGAGCTTGCGGGCGGCAACGAAGTTCTTGCCCGACTGCATGATGGTGTGGAACACCAGCAGCTGGGCGGCGTGGCCCGAGGCGACGGAGAGCGCAGCGGTGCCTCCATCGAGAGCCGCGATCTTCTCTTCCAGCACCGCCTGGGTGGGATTCATGATGCGGGTGTAGATGTTGCCAAAGGCCTGGAGACCGAACAGGGACGCCGCGTGCTCAACGTTGTTGAAGACATAAGACGTGGTTTGGTAGATCGGGGTCGCCCGGGCGCCCGTCGCGGGATCGGGTTTCGCACCGGCGTGGACCGCCAACGTATTGAAGCCCGGCGTGCGTTCAGTCATCGAAATCCTCCTTCAGACAGCAGACGTAGCAAAGCAAACGATTTAGCCGAGCCCATCAATAGCGGTCGCCCGATTGCAGGCAAAGGCGCGTTTCCTTCGCCATTGGCTTTATAAGAGCAATTTCATTTGCTCCAGCCGCACTTCAGAGAAATCTGATTTCTCGCCTCCCTGCCCTGTGAAAACCCGCTGCTCCCGTTTCTTGCCGGCCTTGTCACCGGCCATTCGGGCGAGGCTTGAATCGCGGCCGGGGAGAGGTCATTCTCCGGCTTCCACGGGAGGGCGACATGACAACTGACACCGGCCTGACACCTGTTCTTTCCGCCAGCGAGGTGACGGCGCTGATGCGCCGTGTGTACCCGCAGCTCGGAGCCGAGTATTCGATCACAGACGTCAGGCCAGGCTTCTGCCTGGCGCGCCTCGAAGCGGACGAGCGGCACCTGCGCCCGGGCGGCACGGTTTCGGGCCCCACCCTCTTCACCCTGGCCGACATCGGCGGATATGGCTGCGCGCTGTCCCACATCGGGCCCGAGGAACTGGCGGTCACCACCAACCTCAACATCAATTACATGCGCAAGGCGGGCCCCGGCATCATCGAAGCCGAATGCCGGATCCTCAAGCTCGGCAAGCGGCTCATGGTGTTCGACGCGGCTCTCTACTGGCGCCACGACAACTCCCTCATCGCCCACGCGACCGGCACATATTCGATCCCGACCGCACGTTAAATGCGGTAAAATAATACCACAACATTAACCCGTTGTTTTTGCTAGACTTACGCGAGCGATGCCCGGCAGGCGGATATTGACTCGGCGCTGCTGTGCACGTATAAGCGCGCAACCGTGACCTAGGTCACGTTTCGAGGGCGCAAGCCATCGGTTCAAGCAACAAGAAAAGTCCTGCGGAGGCCCGCAGGATTGGATTAGTGGAAGCATCACCATGAAGACCTTTTCGCAGAAGCCTGCGGAAGTGACGAAGAAGTGGGTGCTGATCGACGCCGAGGGTCTCGTCGTCGGCCGCCTCGCCGCCTTCGTTGCCAACCGCCTGCGCGGCAAGCACAAGCCGACCTACACGCCTCACGTCGACGACGGTGACAACGTCATCATCATCAACGCCGACAAGGTCGTCTTCACCGGCCGCAAGTACGAGAACAAGAAGTACTACTGGCACACCGGCTACATCGGCGGCATCAAGGAGCGCACCGCTCGCCAGATCCTGGAAGGCCGCTTCCCCGAGCGCGTTCTGGAAAAGGCCATCGAGCGCATGATTCCGCGCGGTCCTCTTGGCCGCCGCCAGATGAAGAACCTGCGCGTCTATGCGGGCCCGAACCATCCGCACGAGGCCCAGAACCCCGAGAAGCTGGACGTCGCAGCGCTCAACAAGAAGAACGTAAGGGTGTAGGCCGATGGCTGAACTGAATTCACTCCAGGAACTGGGCGCCGCGACGCAGGCCGCTGAGCCGGCCGCTCCTGTCCATGTGCAGAAGCTCGACGCTTATGGCCGCGCCTATGCCACCGGCAAGCGCAAGAACGCCATCGCCCGCGTGTGGGTCAAGCCGGGCTCCGGCAAGATCACCGTCAACGGCAAGGAGTTCGACAAGTACTTCGCACGTCCGGTTCTGCAGATGATCCTGCAGCAGCCGATCGTGGCCGCCAACCGCGTCGGCCAGTACGACATCGTTGCGACGGTCGTCGGCGGCGGTCTGTCGGGCCAGGCCGGTGCTGTCCGTCACGGCATCGCCAAGGCACTCACCTACTACGAGCCGGAGCTGCGCGGCGTCCTCAAGAAGGGCGGCTTCCTCACCCGCGACAGCCGCGTGGTGGAGCGCAAGAAGTACGGCCGCGCCAAGGCCCGCCGTTCCTTCCAGTTCTCCAAGCGCTAATCCAGCGCTACAGAATTTGCAGAAGAGCGGGCTTCAAGCCCGCTTTTTTGTTGCCCCAACTTCGCCCGCAGCCGAGAAAACCGAGGCAGAAAACAGCGCGAGATCTCTGCGGGCAAGGAGAGCTTTCTGCGGGCAAAAAAGAAGGGCCCCGAGGGGCCCCTTCTGAAACTGTATTCCGTGCGGATCGCGTCAGGCGGCCTGACGGATCGCCTGCAGGGCCGAAGCCCACTTGTACAGCTCGTCCAGAAGGCCCTTGGCGCCCTGCTCGATCGGTTCGCTCGGCACGAACGTGCTCTCATCGTTGATGAACTGGGCGAACTGCGGGACCGGAACCGTCTGCGGCAGAGCGTGCATGTTGAGGTTGGCGACCAGCTGGCGCAGCTCCTGGGCAGCGCGCAGGCCGCCGGAAATGCCGCCATAGCTCACGATGCCGGCCGGCTTGTAGGCCCACTCGCGCGTCACGACCTGCAGCGCATTGACCAGCGAGGCCGGCGGGAAGGACATGTATTCCGGCGTGAGGAAGATGAAGGCATCGGCGGAAGCGACGCTCGCCGCCCAGCGCTTGGTGTGCTCGTGCTCGTACTTCTGCAGAACCGGGTGGTTGGCCTCGTCCAGGAGCGGCAGATCGAAGTCCTTAAGGTCAACCAGTTCGACGGCGAACTTGCTGTTCTTTGCCGCAAATTCCTTGAGCCAATTGCCGATGACGGGGCCGACGCGGCCCGGGCGGGTGCTTCCGATTACGATGTTCAGCTTGAGAGTCATTCTTCTATTGCACTTACTGTTGCCGCATGGCACCGGCCACGCTGGTCCTGACAAACACACAATTCTCCGGGACGCGCGACGGCGATCTGCAGATCCTGCAGCACGATAGAACCGCCCGCCCCCACGCGCTTTCAACTCTCTGGGAGGTTTCCGGTCAAGGCCCGACTTTGTCGCAAAAGTGAACACTGTGTTCATTGGCGGACGTGAACGGGCCACGGCCTGCGGAATTGCCCGCTCCAGGCGTTTCTGCCGCGCTGCGCGGTTGATTTTCCCGGCCGATTGGATCATGTGATACGCGACTTTTTCACAGGCGCACGACAATGGCAAAAATCTTCATCGACGGCGAACACGGCACCACCGGCCTTCAGATCCGCTCACGGCTCGAGGGACGCAGCGACATCGAACTGATCTCGATTCCCGTCGAGCGCCGGAAAGACCCCGCCGCCCGCGCCGAATATCTCAACGCCGCCGACATCGCGATCCTATGCCTGCCGGACGATGCGGCGCGCGAGAGCGTCTCCCTGGTCGAGAACGGCAGCACGCGCATCATCGACGCCTCGACAGCCCACCGCACCGCTGAGGGCTGGGTGTACGGCTTCCCAGAGATGGACAGGGAGCAGGCCAAGATCATCGCCAAGGCGCGCTTCGTCGCCAATCCCGGCTGCTGGCCGCAGGGTCCGATCGCCATGCTGCGCCCGCTGATCACGGCGGGCCTGCTGCCGGCCGATTTCCCCGTCACCATCAACGGCATCTCCGGCTACACAGGCGGCGGCCGTTCGATGATCGAGGATTACGAGGCCAAGGGCGAAGATGCTCCGGAGTACCTGCCCTATGCGCTGACGCTCAACCACAAGCATCTGCCGGAAATCCGCAAGTATGCGAAGCTCGGGCTGGATCCGCTGATGCAGCCGGTGGTTGGCAATTTCGCGCAGGGGATGATCACCATGGTGCCGCTGCAGCTCGGACACCTGCTTCGCGTGCCGAAGGGCGCTGAGATCTACGAGGCGATCGCCGACCACTTCGCCTCGCTGGAAGACAGCGTCGTGGATGTGGCGCCGTTCGAGGCCATCGACCGCTCACCGGAGATCCAGCCGGAGGTGTTCAACAACACCAACCGGATGCGGCTTCATGTCTTCGCCAACGACAAGCGGGCGCAGGCGCTGCTGATCGCCGTCTATGACAACCTCGGCAAGGGAGCCTCGGGCGCGGCCGTCCAGAACCTTGACCTGATGCTGAAGGGGTGAACGCCCGGCCCGTAGGGAGGTCACGGAAAAAGCCGCACTCGAAAGAGCGCGGCTTTTTCCATGGGCAGTGTTGCCTGAGATTTGCCCGGTCACCGTTCAGTGCAAACTCACACCGGCTCGAAGGGAACGTCGATCTCGACCTTCTGCTCCAGCCACTCCGGAACCGGAAGCTGCTTGGTGCGCAGGAAGGTCGGGTTGAACAGCTTCGACTGGTAACGGGTTCCATAGTCACAGAGCATGGTCACGATCGTGTGACCGGGGCCGAGATCCTTGGCCAGCCGGATGGCTCCGGCGACATTGACGCCCGTCGAGCCCCCGAGGCAGAGCCCCTCTTCCTGGACCAGCCTGAAGATGATGGGCAGCGCCTCGCTATCCGGGATCTGGTAGGCGAAGTCGGGGCGGAAGCCCTCGAGGTTCGCGGTAATGCGGCCCTGGCCGATCCCCTCGGTGATGGAGTCGCCCTCCGACTTCAGCTCGCCGGTCGTGTAGTAGCTGTAGAGCGCGGCGCCACGCGGATCGGCAAGGCCGATCTTGATGTCCTTGTTGAATTCGCGCAGGCCCGCGGCAACGCCTGCCAGCGTGCCGCCGCTGCCGACGGAGGCAACGAAGCCGTGGATCTTGCCGCCCGTCTGCTCCCAAATCTCGCGGGCCGTGGTGACACGGTGCCCCTCGCGGTTGGCAACGTTGTCGAACTGGTTGGCCCAGATCGCCCCGTTGGGATCGGTCTTCGCGAGCTGCTCGGCGAGGCGGCCGGACAGGCGCACGTAATTGTTCGGATTGCGGTACGGAACCGCGGGAACCTCAATCAGCTCGGCGCCCAGCAGGCGAAGGGCATCCTTCTTCTCCTGACTCTGGGTCTCGGGGATCACGATCGTCGTGCGGTAGCCCAGGGCCTTGGCGACCAGCGTGAGGCCGATGCCGGTGTTGCCCGCGGTTCCCTCGACGATGCGGCCTCCCGGCTGCAGGAGCCCGCGGCGCTCCGCGTCACGGATGATGAAGAGAGCGGCGCGGTCCTTGATGGACTGACCGGGGTTAATGAATTCGGCCTTGCCGTAGATCTCGCACCCCGTTTCTTCCGAAGCGCGTTTCAGTCTGATGAGCGGCGTGTTGCCAATAGCTTCCAGTACAGACGAATACATGGGAAATCCTCTTTTGCCCGAACACTAGAAAGAGGCCCCCCTGCTGGCAAGGTTGGGGTTTCTTCGGCGCGTCGATTTCTGGCATTAAAATTCGATAATCGACGTCATTTGAAAATTATTTTTCACCATCATCCCGGGCATGTCGGCTCCGGCGCAAAATCTTATCGCACCGGCGCCGCATCCTCGGAGAAGAGGTAGAACAACAGCCCCACGATCATCATCACCGCGAGGGACAGGAAAACGACCTGATAGCCCCATGCCGGATCACCCGGAACGGCTGCGGCCGCGTAGATGCCGGCGGTGATGAACTGCGCCACTCCCACGCCGCCGATCGAGAAGAAGTTGAGAAGCGTCGAGCCGCGGCCGATCAGGTGGGAGGGCATGAACGCCTTGCCATGGGCAAGGAGAACGCCATAGCCACTGCCGCAAAAGCCGATCACGACCAGCGCCGAGATCAGGTGGAACATCGGGGCTTCCGGCTCCATCGTCAGCCAGAGGAGCACGGCGATGGTGACGATGGAACTCCAGACCAGGATCCACTTGCGGGTGCGGAAAATGGTGTCGAGCGGGCCGTAGGCGAACGAGCCCACCACAAGAGCGATCGCCATGTAGAGGGCGATCTGGCCGATCTCGACGGGGTCGGCGTGATAGACGTCATGCAGATACGGTCCCATCCACAGGCCGCGGATCGTCTGGGAGGCAATGGTAATGACCAGTGCCATAGGGATGATGAAGAGGATCGAGCGCGTCCGCAGCAGTTCGACATAACCGCGAATAAAGCCATCGGTCGACGGGGCCTGCTCCCGCGGAGGTTCCTTCACGAACAGGTAGATCAGAAGCGCACAGGCCAGGGTGACGACGGCAAAGCCAATCATCACCGCGCGCCAGCCCCAGTATTCCGCCGCGGCAGCAAGCGGCGACGTGCCGATGATGCTGCCCACCAGTCCGAGCCCCATGAAGGACGAGGTGAGCGTCGCCAGCCGCTTCGGCGGATAGAGCTTGGCAAAGATGAACACGGAGGCCATCAGCACCGGCGCGCAGCCCATGCCGATCAGTGCCATGGCGACGATCACGGCCCAGGGGCTCGATGCCACGGCAAGCAGAAGAGCGCCTGCCGTTCCGCAGAGGCCGAGCAGCGCAGCCGTCGTGATCCGCGGCCCGATGCGGTCGAGAGCCATGCCGACCGCGAATTGCATGAGGGCGAACACAATGAACCACGTACCCGACGCCATCGAGAGTTCGGCGTTGGTGGCATTCAGCTCCTGAGAAAGAACGGGGGTCAGCACGGCCAGGAAAGAGCGATAGAACTGCGACAGCATGTAGGCTGCCGTAAGCGCAACAATCCCGACCATCGACTCACCTCCCCTGAGATCGAACGGCGGTACTTTAGTTTGCCGGCGGCAGAGGTCCAGTTGTTTGTATGAGATGATAATTTCCGGCCCGGAGCTGGCCGAGAATCGGGAAACAGGAAGGCAGCCGACGGCACCGCACAGGGCCCTGCCTGTCCCGGATAAGTTGGGATGGCCGGTTCGGAAAGCGGCATGCTCGTTGCGGGGGGACGGTCATGCGGAGTCTGCACAGAGGAACTGGAATATGGCAACGCCGCCCGGAGGGCCGGACGGCGCTGGAACTTCTCGAAGTTCCCCGCCATGTGACGGGATCGAAGTCGTTACGGGGTCAGGCGGCGCGGGTGTCGCGTCGCTGATCCTGGTTGGCCGGACGGCGATTGCGACGGCGCTGGCGCGGCTTTCCTGCCGCCTGCCGGTCCTCGCGGGCGTGAACCGCGTGCGGGCGGCTGTCGCGCCCCCTGCCCTGCTCCGCCGTTTCGGCCTTTCGCGCGACCGGGGCGGAACGGGCATTGCCGGCCCCGCGCGAAGCCGGAGCACGGGTCCCGTGCTCGGCCGCCGGAACACCGGTCACGTCGCGGGTGACGGCGAGCTTCTGGCGAATCAGCCGTTCCACCTGGCGCAGACGGCTCATCTCGGCCGGATCGCACAGGGTGATGGCCTCGCCGGAGGCGCCGTTGCGGCCGGTGCGGCCAATGCGGTGGACGTAGCTTTCCGCCTCATCCGGCAGGTCGTAGTTGACCACGTGGCTGATGCCGGGCACGTCGATGCCGCGCGCGGCGATGTCGGTCGCCACCAGAACGCGGGCCCTGCCGGTGCGGAAATCGTTCAACGCGCGCTGGCGCGCGTTCTGGGACTTGTTGCCGTGGATCACGGCGGCAGCGAACCCGTCGCGTTCGAGGTCGCGGGCCACGCGGTCGGCGCCGTGCTTGGTGCGCGCGAAGACGATCACCTGCTTCATGGCATCGCCGGAAAGAAGCTCGGCAAGAACGCCGCGCTTCTGCTTGACGCGTGCCATGATGACGCTCTGGCGGATCTCCGCGGCGGTGGTGCCCTGACGGGCTACCTCGACGCGAACCGGATGCTTGAGCAGGCTGGCCGCCAGGGACTCGATCTCCCTCGGCATGGTGGCCGAAAAGAGCTGCGTCTGGCGGTCGGGATGGGTCGCCTTCGCGATGCGGCGGACCTCATGAATGAAGCCCATGTCGAGCATGCGGTCGGCCTCGTCCAGCACCAGATAGCGGGTCTCGGACAGGGTGACAGCTCCTTCCTGCATCAGGTCGGCAAGACGTCCGGGCGTGGCTATCAGCACGTCGACGCCCTGGGCGAGACGGCGGACCTGGCCGCCGCGCGACACACCACCCAGAACCAGCGCGGTGAAAATGCGCGACCCCCTGGACAGAGCGCGGATCACGTCCTCGATCTGGACCGCGAGCTCGCGGGTCGGTGCGAGGATGAGAGCCTTGGCCGTGCGCGGCTTGTTGCGGGCGCCTTCACGAATGATGCGGGCGAGGATCGGCAGCGCAAAGGCGGCCGTCTTGCCGGAGCCAGTCTGGGCGAGGCCCAGAATGTCGCGGCCCTCCAGAGCGTGGGGAATTGCCTCGGCCTGGATCGGCTTCGGCTCGGTCATGCCGGCGCTTTCGAGCGCCTTCAGCAGCATGCCGGAAATGCCAAGGGTGGCGAACCCGGTGCGAGCTGCTTCGATTGTATTCGTCAAAATGGTCTCTTTCTTGCGCGTGCGACAATGCACGCTGCTGGTGCGGCGGGGCGCAACCCACCAAACGGATTTTTCTTCTGAAACGACAAGGCGGCGGGTCATCCCGCGCGGCTGCGCTGTCGCGGCTGCGGCCCTTCCGCAACCTTTTCCCGGACTCGAAGGCCGCGGGAGGCAAGCGCAACCAGTCCCATTGCGGAGAAAGCCGGACAGCCGGCCCATGCGCCTGACGCACATATGGGCCAGAGGGAAGCAAATAGCAAACGATTTATTTCAGCAGCGGAATCTTTCTCAGCATCTCGCCAAGCTTCAAAACCGTCCGCCAGTTGCGCGCCGTGGCGGCAAGTCCCAGCGTAGGCTCGATCTTCTGGGCGAAAAGAGACGTTCCCATGCCGTCCGGCGTATGAAGGTAGAGTGTCCTGCCCCTCACGGCGAAACGCTCTGTCCCTTTGGCCCTCGCCTTCAGACGCGCAACCGCCTCCGGCTCGGGCTCACGCTCCAGCGTGTAAAGGTGGAGCTTCGTAGGCTCAGCCTCCGCCTTGACGAACGGGTTCGCCTCGATCGAGGCGGTCCAATCAGCGAGCGAGCGGACAAAGACGTGCTTGTCAAAGCCCATGCAGGCGCGGACGATAGCCGTCACGTGCTCGGCCACCTCGCCCTCTGCCATGGGGGACGCAAGGACCGCATTGCCGGAGTTGATATAGGTCGAGACATGGCGGAAGCCGCCTTCTTCCAGATGGGCGCGCAGCTCCCTTACCGGCAGTAGCGTGGCACCGCCGACGCCTCGGAACAGAACGACATAGGCCACCTCACCCATATGGCTGCCTTCCTCAGATCAGCAGGCTGAAGATCGTCTCGTTGTCAGTGATATCCTGATAAGCCCAGCCGGACTCGTCAAAACGCTTGATCAGGCCCTTGAAGTTCCTCGCATCCTTGGTCTCGATGCCGATCAGCACCGAGCCGAAGTTGCGGGCGGACTTTTTCAGGTACTCGAAGCGGGTGATGTCGTCCTCCGGTCCGAGCAGGCCGAGGAAGTCGCGCAAAGCGCCGGGACGCTGCGGGAAACGGAAGATGAAGTATTTCTTCTTGCCCTCGAAGCGAAGCGCCCTTTCCTTCACGTCAGGCAGGCGCTCGAAGTCGAAGTTGCCCCCGGAAATCAGGCAGACCACCGTGCGGCCCTTGATGCTGGCGCGCGGCAGCGTCTTCAACACGTCAATGGACATGGCGCCGGCGGGCTCCAGCACCACGCCCTCGATGTTGAGCATGTCGATGATGGTGGAACAGATGCTGTTCTCCGGAACCAGATGTACCGACTCGGCGGGGAAGGATTTCAGGCGGCGGAAGGGCTCCTTGCCGATTTCGGCCACCGCCGCTCCATCGACAAACGTGTCGACCAGCGGCAGCCGGATGCGACGGCCGGCCTCGAGGCTGCGGGCCAGGCTCGGCGCGCCCGCGGGCTCGACAAAGAGAAATTCGCACCCTGCTCCAACCTCCCTGAGATAGGAAGTGACGCCGGAAGCCAGGCCGCCTCCGCCCACCGGCAGGATGATCAGCGCGCCGTCCAGGCGGTCGCCCAGCTGCTGGACGAGCTCGAGGCCGATGGTCGCCTGCCCCTCGATGATGTCCTCATGATCGAAAGGCGGAACCATGAGGGCGGTTGTCGAGGCAGCGAAGACTTCCGCCGCGCGGTTGCAGTCGTCGAAGAAGTCGCCGACCAGACGGACCTCGATATACTCACCGCCGAAAAGCCGCGTCTTGTCGATCTTCTGCTGCGGGGTGGTGACCGGCATGAAGACGACGCCCTTCTTGCGGAAATGGCGGCAGGCATAGGCGAAGCCCTGGGCATGGTTGCCGGCGGAGGCGCAGACGAAGCTTTCGACACCCTGGTCCGCCTCCAGCGCCCTGCGGATGAAGGTGAAGGCGCCGCGCAGCTTGTAGGACCGCACGGGCGTCAGATCCTCGCGCTTGAGGTAGATGTGCGCGCCCGTCTTTCGCGAAAGATATGCGTTATGCTGGAGGGGTGTCGGCGGAAACAATGCGCCCAGGGCCTCTTCGGCCTTCTTCACGCGCTCAACAAAAGCGTTCATTCCTGCGGTCCTTGTCACGCAACGGCTGGATTATCGCGCTGATTTCAGTCACACCCTTGCTATCGCATATTGTGCTGCGTGACGCGAATCTCGTCTTCGACCGATCGCGCACATCAATGTTGAAGCGCCCTGGAGGACCTGCCTGTGCAGTACACGGCTGTTCGCGCCGCGATCCACATAGCTTCGATCTTCGCACTTTACCTGTCCGTGGCGATGCTGTTTCCGTCCGCAGTCGACCTCTATTACGGGAATGACGACTGGCGGGTCTTCGCGGTCTCCGCCTTCTTCAGCGGCGGGCTCGCGGCAGGCGTGGCGCTGGCCACCCAAGGGTCGAGGCCGGTGCTGTCGACGCGCTTCGGCTTCATACTGGTAAGCCTGTTGTGGTTTACGTCCTGCGTGGTCGGAGCCGTGCCGCTGATCGCCTCCTCTCTCGACCTGCGGGTGGCGGACGCATTCTTTGAAGCGGTCTCTGCCGTCACCAGCACCGGTTCAACGGTGCTCGTCGGGCTGGATCTCATGCCCCCTGGAATCCTGCTGTGGCGCTCGCTGCTGCAATGGGTGGGCGGCCTCGGCGTGATCGCCCTCGGCCTGTTCATCCTGCCCTTCCTCAACGTGGGCGGCGTCTCGTACTTCAAGATCGAGTCGACCCATGTCGAGGACCAGCCCTTTGACCGCTTCTCGATCTTCGTCCGGTCGCTCATCAGTATCTATGTGATGCTGACCTTCCTGTGCGCCATGGCCTTCACCTTCGCCGGCATGCGCCTGTTCGACGCACTCAACCACGCCATGACCACGCTCTCCACAGGCGGCTTCTCCACGCACGACGCGTCGATGAGCTTCTACAACGACCACCCGACGATCCTGTGGATCACCACCATCTTCATGTTCATCGGCGGACTGCCCTTTCCGGTGCTGATCCTCTTCCTGGTGAGGGGCCGCGCCGACGCGCTCAAGGATCCGCAGATCAGGGTCTACGCGACCTACATCCTGCTGTTCGTTATTCTGGGCGCAATCTACCTGCGACTCTCCACCGACCGCTCGTTCGCCAGCGCCATCACGCATTCGGCCTTCAACTTCGTGTCCATCATCACGACGACCGGGTTCTTCACCGAAGACTACGGCGAATGGGGCTCGCTCGGCGTGGCTGCCGCATTTCTGGCGATGTTCCTCGGCGGCTGCTCCGGCTCCACGGCCGGCGGCATCAAGGCCTACCGCTTCCTGATCCTCTACGAACTCCTGCGCAACGGCCTCAGGCGGCTGGTCTACCCGAATTCCATCCAGATCGTCCGCTACGGCGACCGGCCGGTGGAGGAAGATCTACAGCGGGCGGTAGTGCTGTTTCTGGCCGCATTCCTCATGGTGTGGGCGGCGATCATCCTGCTGCTCGCCGCCACCGGGATCGATCTCGTCACCGCGGTCACGTCAGCTCTGACGGCCATTACCAACGTCGGTCCGGCGCTCGGAACCATGGTCGGGCCGGACGACAGTTTCGCAAGCTTCAGCGACGTGGCGAAGTTCATCATGGCCTTCGCCATGCTGCTCGGACGTCTCGAGATCCTGTCCGTGCTCGTGATCTTCACGCCAATGTTCTGGCGGCGCTAAAGAGAATACGGAATACGGCCGCAGGCGTCACGACCGTTCTGAGGGCCCCAGACGGGGCCGGGGCAGCTCTCCCCTCATGTCGATCCTGCCGAAACATGAGGGGAAGTCTGGCACCAACCGGGAGAACACCATCGACCGGTATCATGGTTCGACGCCCTCATGGTTCGAGAGGCTTGCCATGAGGCCGGTCGGTTGTATGGCCGTCAGCCCTTCTGCTTCATCGGCTCGAACAGCGAGCGATAGCGATGGGGCTGGCTTCGCAGGTACTGAGGCGCAGCCTGCACCGTCGCGCCGAGATGGGCCGCCGCGTGCCACGGCCAGCGCGGATCGTAGAGGATGGTGCGCGCAATGCCGATCATGTCGGCATCGCCGGTGCCGATGATTGCCTCCGCCTGCTCGTAATCGGTGATCAGGCCCACCGCCACCACGGGCATGCTGGTGGCCTGCTTCACCGCACGGGCGAGCGGGACCTGATAGTTCGGGCCGACCCAGAACTGCTGGCGCGGATCCAGACCGCCGCTCGACACGTGGATGGCGTCGCAGCCGCGCGCCTCCAGCGCCTTTGCATATTCGAGGGTCTGCTCGATATCCCAGCCGCCTTCCACCCAATCGGTGCCGGAGACACGCACAGTAACCGGCCGGTCTGCCGAGAAGGCGTCACGCACAGCGTCAAACACCTCCAGCGGGAAGCGCATGCGGTTTTCGAGGCTGCCGCCATATTCGTCGTCACGCCGGTTGGACAGGGGCGACAGGAACTGGTGCAGGAGATAGCCGTGGGCGCTGTGGATTTGAATGGCGTCAATGCCGAGACGAGCTGCGCGGCGGGCCGCATCGGCAAAGGCGTTGCGCACGCGGGCAAGACCATCCCTGTCCAGCGCCACCGGCGGGTTGTCCCCCTCCTTGAAGGCCAGCGCGGAGGCGGAGACCGTCTGCCAGCCGTTCGGATGATTCGGCGCAAGCTGGTGACCGCCAAGCCACGGCTTCTCGGTGGAAGCCTTGCGTCCGGCATGGGCCAGCTGGATGACGATCGGCATGTCCGACCAGCGGCGGATGGAGTCCAGAACACGGCCCATCGCCGCTTCGGTCGCATCATCCCAGAGGCCGACGTCGCCATAAGTGATGCGGCCCTCCGGAACCACGGCGGTCGCCTCGATGGTGAGGGCGCCCGCGCCGGAGAGCGCGAGGTTGCCGTAGTGAATGGTGTGCCAGTCGGTCATGCAGCCGTTCTCGGCCGAATACTGGCACATCGGCGCAATGACGATGCGGTTGGCCAGCTTCAGCTTGCCAATCTCGATCGGAGTGAACAGACGTGGTGATGTCATGAGAGCTCTCTCGAAGATGAATGCCTGAGGTGACCGGACAAGCGGGTGGGGACAGACGACGGGCCAGCCTGCGGACTGTCCCCGATCAGGTGCGGGCTTGCCGGAACGGAAGCCCCCCTGTCCGGCTCGAGTCGTCCAAGCATCGGACAAAACCGGGGAGCGATCCAGATCTCCGTTTGCGCCAGACTACCGTAGGCGGCAAAGGCGTTTCCCCCGAGGGCTGCCGGACCGTTCCGGCTTTCCATTGAAGCACGAAAACGGTCGGGGGCATTGTTCTGGCGCAATTCGGGCGGAGCTCCCGTGACCAACCCATCCGTGCCGGATCAGACGAACAGATCGACCTTCTGGAAGGTGGTAACGTCGATCAGGCCGATGTCGGAGATGCGCAGCTCGGGGATCACCACCAGCGCCAGCAGCGAGTGCTGCATGTAGGCGTTGTTGAGCGTGCAGCCCATTTCGCGCATGGCCTCCGTTAGGCGCGAGGCCTTCTCGGCCACGATCTCCGCCCGCTCGGCGGACATGAGACCGGCAATCGGCAGCTCGACCAGAGCAAGCTCCCTGCCCTCCGAAATCAGGACCACGCCGCCGCCCACTTCGTTGAGGCGGTTGGCCGCAATCGCCATGTCACGCTTGTTGGTGCCGACCACCAGCATGTGGTGGGAATCGTGCGCGACGGTGGAGGCCAGCGCACAATCCTTCGTGTACCCGAAGCCGGAAACGAAGGCGTTGACCACCGTGCCGGTGCCGCGATGGCGCTCGACCAGCGCGATCTGGCAGATGTCGTTCCCGCGGTCCATGGTGACGAGGCCGTTCTCGACCTTGAGCTCGGCAACACTCGCGCGCGTCGGGGCCTGATTCTCGATGATGTTGATGACGCGCGCCCGGACGCTGTTGGCGCCCTCGGGAGCGGCAATGTCGAAGTCCTCGGGCGACAGCGACTTGCCAAGTTTCACCGTGTTCTTGGCGCTCGCCGGATAGTCCCACGCGGGGATGTCGGCGACGAGCCTGCCGTCGCGGGCGAGCAGGCGGCCGCGGGCGTAGACCTCGTCGATTGCCATCGTGGCAAGGTCGGAGACGATCAGTACGTCGGCGCGACGACCGGGGGCAATCGAGCCCAGCTCGCGCGCAAGGCCGAAATGCTCGGCCGTATTGATGGTCGCCATCTGGATCGCGGTCACCGGCTTCAGCCCCTGGGCGATCGCATGCCGGACGACGCGGTCCATATGGCCATCGTTCACCAGCGTGCCGGAGTGGCTGTCGTCGGTGCAGAGGATGAAGTTGCGCGGGTCGAGCCCCTCCTCCGTGATCGCCTTGACCTGGGTGGCCACGTCATACCAGGCCGAGCCCAGGCGCAGCATGGCCTTCATGCCCTGGCGGACGCGGGCGATGGCGTCCTCCATACGGGTGCCCTCGTGGTCGTCCTCCGGGCCGCCGGCGACATAGCCGTGGAAGGCAAGCCCGAGATCCGGCGAAGCGTAGTGACCTCCGATGGTCTTGCCGGCTTTCATGGAGGCGGCGATCTCTCCCACCATGGTGGGATCGTTCATGGCCACGCCCGGGAAGTTCATCACCTCGCCGAGGCCGATGATGTTCGGCCAGGTCATGGCCTCGGCCACGTCGTCCGCACCAAGGATAGCGCCGGCATTCTCCAGTCCGGGTGCTGAGGGCACGCAGGAGGGCATCTGGACATAGACGTTGACGGGCTGCGCCATGGCCTCGTCGTGCATCAGGCGTACACCCTCCATGCCAAGCACGTTGGCGATCTCGTGCGGATCGATGAACATGCTGGTCGTACCGTGGGGAATAACGGCGCGGCAGAACTCGGTGACTGTCACCATGCCGCTTTCGACGTGCATGTGCGCGTCGCACAGGCCAGGCACGAGATAGCGTCCGCCAGCGTCGACGACCTCGGTGTTCTCGCCGATCGTGTGGCTCGCATCCGGCCCGCAATAGGCAAAGCGGCCCGCCACGATGGCAAGGTCCGTGTTTGGAATGATCTCGCCCGAATGCACGTTGACCCAGCGGCCGTTGCGGATCACCAGATCCGCCTTGGCACGGCCCATTGCCACATCCACCAGAAGCGGCGTGACCTCGTGACGGGGTTTCAGGGCCGTTGAATTCTTTTCTGTCTTTATCGTCATGATCCTTACCAGTCGCAGTGATCCCATGCCGCCTCGCCCGACCCGGGCCGGTCGCCAACCCCGGCAGCATAGTCACCCATCAAAACAGTATTCGTACCATTGAAGCGGTTTTTGCGAACCGGGCAAGCCCCAAATGACCCGGTCCCCCTCCCCTGGGCACAAGTCCGTGTGAGCGCGTCAGACGGTTGTCGCCGCTGCGCGGACGTGCAAAAAATGCCCAGAGGAGGAGACTATGATTGTGGGCAACATTGATCTCGATGCCTGCTTCGATCTCGGCGCCTACTTCCGCCGCATCGGATTTTCGGGAACGCCGGAACCCACGCTGGAGACGCTGAAGACGCTGCATCTTCTGCATCCGCTCGCGATTCCCTTCGAGAACCTCGACTCATTGCTGGGTCGGCCGGTGCGGCTGGACCTCGCCTCGCTGCAGGCCAAGCTGGTCGGATCCCGGCGCGGTGGATACTGCTACGAGCATAACACCCTCTTCATGCACGTGCTGACAGCCCTCGGTTTCCGGGTCACCGGTCTAGCGGCCCGCGTGATGTGGAACTATCCGGCGGGCGAGGTCAGACCGCGCACGCACATGCTGCTGCGGATTGAAATGGACGGAGCGGTCTGGATTGCCGACGTGGGCTTCGGGGGCATCACGCTCACCGCGCCGCTGCGGCTCGAAGAAGGGACGGAGCAGCCGACGCCGCACGAGACGTTCCGGCTCGAGCGGGCGGGCGGCTACTGGATCCTGCTGGCACGCATCGGCAATGACTGGCGGGCGGTCTACCGGTTCGACCTCGACGAACACCGGCTCGCCGATTACGAGATCACCAACTACTACCTTTCGACGCACCCGCAGTCGGCCTTCGTCAATGCACTGATGGCGGCCAGGCCAGTGCCCGGCGGGCGCCATGCGCTGCTCAACCGCCGGCTCAACCGGCATGGGGAGAACGCGTCCCAGCAGGAATTCACCTCGCCCGCAGAAGTGCGGGCCGTGCTGCAGGACGTCTTCGGCATCGACGTCCCGCCCGGCCTTGAGGAGGCAATGGAGCGCAAGGGACTGTGAAGGGTTGCCCGGCCAATGCCGGGCGGGGCTCCGTTTCGCAGCCCATTCCTACCACTTCCTGGACAGACAGGACGGAATCGAAGGCCGCGCCACCTCGCGATGGAGGGGACCTACTTCTTCCCCGCCGCGTTGGTCTTCTCTTCCTTTTCCCGCGCAAGGCGCTCGCGCAGGGCCTTGCCGCGGCCTTCCAGATTCACCTGGCGTCCGCGGGCGACGGCGAGCGCATCGTCGGGAACGTCCTTGGTGACGACGCTGCCCGAGCCCACATAGGCACCTGCCCCGATCGTCACCGGCGCGACGAGCGAGGAATTGGAACCAACAAAGGCGCCCGGGCCGATCACCGTTCGGTGCTTGTTGAAGCCGTCATAGTTGCAGGTGATGGTGCCCGCGCCGATGTTGGCCTTGGTGCCCACGGTGGTGTCGCCGATGTAGGACAGGTGGTTGACCTTGGCGCCCACCTCGACCACGGACTTCTTGACCTCGACGAAGTTGCCTATCTTGGCCTTGTTCTGGATCTCCGCTCCCGGGCGCAGGCGGGCGTAGGGCCCGATCTCGGCACCGGCGGAAATCGTCGCCTGCTCGAAATGGCAGAAGGCATGGATGGTGACGCCCGCGCCCACCTTCACGCCGGGACCGAAGAAGACGTTGGGCTCAATTACCGTATCGGGACCGATCTCGGTATCGAAGGACAGAAACACCGTCTCGGGCGCGATCATGGTCACGCCCTCGCGCATGAGTTGCTCGCGCCGGCGGCCCTGCCAGATCGCCTCGGCCTGCGCAAGCTCCACGCGGTTGTTAACGCCCAGCGCGTTCTCGAAGGACGCTTCGACGGCGCGGACGGCGAGGCCCTGCCGAACGGCGATTTCCACGATGTCCGTCAGATAATATTCGCCCTTGGCGTTTTCGTTGCCGACCTGGTCGAGCAGCGCCAGCGCGTGGCGGCCTGCAATCGCCATGATGCCGCCGTTGCAAAAGCGGATCCGGCGCTCGTCGTCGGTGCAGTCCTTCTCCTCGCGGATGGCGACGAGGCTGCCATCCTTCTCGATAAGGCGGCCATAACCGGTGGGATTTTCCGTGCGGAAGCCCATGACGGCGACCGCGGCGCCTTGCGCCAGGGCGGCGCGCATGGCCAGCAGCGCATCCGCGTCGATGAGCGGCGTATCGCCGAACATCACCAGGACGTCGTCATGGCCGCGCGCAATGGCCTCGCGGGCCGCAAGCACCGCATTGGCCGTGCCGAGCTGCTTCTCCTGCACGAAAAAGGAAAGCGCCCCGGTGCCATACCGCTTTTCGATCGCGGCGCGGACAGTCTCGGCGCCGTGGCCGATCACCACGGAAAGCGCGTCTGAACCCGCCGCGCGCGCGGCGTTGATGACATGCGCCACCATTTCCAGGCCGGCAACCCTGTGCAGCACCTTGGGAAGGCTGCTCTTCATGCGCGTTCCCTCGCCCGCGGCCAGGATGATGGAAAGGCAGGTTCTCGACGTCATGGATATTCCTTCGATCAAAGCGATTTCAGTCTTCTAGCATGCAACCGTGGGCGGGTTGCAAGAGCGCCGAACGCGGTTCAGCCAAGCGTTCCAAGCACCGGGAAGGTCTCCAGAAGCCAGAAGGCCGCAGTCTGGATTCCGCCCGAGAGGAACAGCACGCCGGCCAGGACCAAAAGGCCGCCGATCACCTTCTCGACGCGGCCCATGTGAACGCGGAAACGTTGCATGAAACGCATGAAGGCGCCGGAGAACAGGGCGGCAACCAGGAACGGTATGCCGAGGCCCAGCGAATAGACCGCCAGCATCAACGCGCCCTCGCCGATGGTCTCGCGGGCACCCGCAAGCGTCAGAATCGGACCGAGCACCGGGCCGATGCAGGGCGTCCAGCCGAAGGCGAAGGCCAGGCCCATCAGGTAGGCGGAGCCGACGCCGGCCTGCCGGGACGCTCCCTGGAAGCGGAACTCTCGCGACAGGATCGGAATGCGCAGGATGCCGAGGAAGTTCAGGCCCATCACGATGATGACGATGCCGGCAATGACGGCCAGTTCCTGCTGCCAGGCACGCAGGACGGCGCCGATGGAGGAGGCGCCTGCCCCCAGCGCCACGAAGACGGTGGAGAAGCCAAGCACGAACGCAAACGCCGCAGACATCAGCGCGAATCGCGCGCGGGCGTCCCCGGGACGGCGGAAGTCATCCATGGACACGCCCGCCATGTAGCAGAGATAAGGAGGCACCAGCGGCAGGACACAGGGCGACAGGAAGGAAATCGCCCCTGCCACAAGCGCGCTGCCATATCCGATCTCGAGTGCCATGAATGCCCGTCTTCCCCTCGACTGGTTGATCGCACGGCCACCGCCGCGTTCCTCCGGCGCTCCGCCGGTCCGCCTCTGCGTTCCCGTGGGACACAGAAACGTACAAACCCCTGATTCCGCGCAAGTCCTGAGGGATACGGTTCCCGCCGCTCCCGGAATCGCGCCGGAGCAGTCCAGATCTTTCCGATGCCTGAACCTGCCCCGCTCCGTCCTGCGCAGCCCTCCCGGAAACGGCTGCTGCCTGTTCCGGGACTGCACCAGCACGGCCGAACCATCGGCCGTTCTCCAGCCTGCCTGATCCGGCTGGGCCGGGTTATAGCGTCCGCAGGCCAGAAACCCAATGGGGGAGACCGGGCAAAGCGCCGCATCGCGGAGGTCTTGCCGGCCAAACAGGCGAAATTCAGCGTTCACAAACTGGTGAGGCGACTTATTTACAGCTATGTTAAGCTTGCCCGGATTTGCAGTTGACCNGCGAAGCCCTGGCAACTATGTTCCGCCGCGTTTCCCTCCGCAGGGGCACGCGGGGAGAGCGCGTAGCTCAGCCGGTAGAGCAACTGACTTTTAATCAGTAGGTCCAGGGTTCGAATCCCTGCGCGCTCACCACAAATTGCCTTGCCTCCACTTCCCATCGTTATACTGATTGTTCGGTGCGGACGACGATCCCAGCTTTCCGAACTGCGGAGCGCGTGAGCGGCACACCACTGTTACCCCGGGGCCTGGAACGTCCCGCTGAACTCGATGTCCGTCGTTCATAGCCTTAGCGTCACCTGGCATACCTTCTTACAAGGCCCGCCCAGTCCTTCGCCTGACGTGGCACAAGAGCTCAGGCCATCGCCTTGAAACTCTAGCAATCTCACAACTTCAGGATCCGCCCATTCGAGCACTCCCGCACCAATGAATTAGCCCGATCACCAGATGGCCGGAGATCAGCCGATACTCGGATCTAGGCAGAACTACCCACACCATCCCGCTTCTGCCCCGTAACGCTCGCTCCCCCTACCCATTCGCCTTCCGACAGCCTGGAAGAGAACTCGAACACACTCACCGGGCAGGCGTCGATGCAGCCGCCGCAGTTCTGGCAGTCGCCGGAAAGGATGAGGCGCGTGCCGGTGCCCTTGAGGGCCGGGGTGATCACATGCGGCTCGGGGCAGATGTTGAAGCAGGCGCCGCAGTCGGTGCAGGCCTCGCGCCGCTTCGCGGACACGCGCACGACCGAACCGCGGCCGATGATGCTCCAGAAGGCGCCAACCGGGCACAGATGGCTGCACCAGGCACGGCGGGCGACGAACAGGTCCACCAAGAACACGGCCAGGATGATCACCCAGCCGAAGCCGATGCCGGAGATGAAGGCGCGCTGCAACAGGCTCACCGGATTCACGAATTCCCAGGCGACCGTTCCCGTGACCGCCGAGGCGACAAAGGTGGCCGCCAGGATCATGAGGCGCGCACGCCGGTCCAGCTTGCGATCGCGCGTCAGGCCGGTCTTCTCGCGCAGCCAGTAGGCCGTATCGGTAACGACGTTGACGGGACACACCCAGGCGCAATAGACGCGCCCGCCGAGCAGGAAATAGGCGGCCGCCACGATCAGCGCGCCAGTCAGCGCAGGCCAGGCAGGCCAGGCGCCGCCCGCGATTCCCTGCAGCACCACATAGGGATCGGCCAGATGCAGGCCGAAGATGTCGCTGGCGCCGAAATTGCCGCGCACGATCCAGATCCCGAACCAGGGTCCCAGCACGAAGAGGCCAAGCACCGAAACCTGGCTGATCCGCCGCAGCAGCCAGAACTTGTGGGAGCGCCAGAGTCCCCTCTCCGCCACGCTCAGGCGGCGGTTATCCGAAATCAGCCAGCCGATCATCCCTTGCGTCCCGCCGGATTACGCCCGGCTCCGCCCTTGCCGAGATCGCGCGGCAGGACGCGGATGGAAGCGTGACCGGTCACACAGTGTTTCTCGCAGGTGCCGCAGCCGGTACAGTATTCGGAATGAACGGTGGGGATCTTGATCTTGCGGCCCTTCCACTCGCCCGGCTCGAGCGTGATCGCCTTGCCGCGGATCGGGCAGACGCGCACGCAGATGCTGCAGTTCATGCCCTTGTAGTTGAGGCAGTCCTCATGCCCGACGAGCACGGCAAGCCCCATGCGGGCATCGGTAATCGAGGGAATGTCGCGGTCGAGCGCGCCGGTGGGACAGGCCCGCGCGCACGGCACGTCACGGCACATGTAGCAAGGGGTCTGGCGCGGCGTGTAATAGGGCGTGCCGACCGCCGCCTCCTGCCCCCATTCGGCCAGAGACAGCGTGCCATAGGGACAGGCCTGCACGCAGAGGCCGCAGCGCACACAGGTCGCCAGAAAATCATCTTCGGGCAACGCCCCCGGCGGTCGCAGGGCGCGGGCATCCGCGCGGGAGGCGCCCTTGACCAGCGCGGCAAGCGTGAAGCCGCCGAGAGCCACCGCTCCGACGCCGCGCGCCACTTCCTGAATGGCGGTACGGCGGTTCACTTTCCGCTTCTCGGATGCCATGGCGTTACTCCTTCCCACGGCCCATGCCGTCAGAGTGCCCTTGCTTTTCGCTCCCTCTTCTGCCGCTCGAGCAGCGGCTCGTAACGGCGGTCCGTCAGCGTCTCCATGAAGGCAACGAGCGCATCCACCCGTTCATCGTTAAGCATCAACCCCTGGCGGAGTTCCGCAAGCGAAAGGTTGACGGGCACTTCGGGATTGCCCCACTCCTCGCCGGTCTCAGGGTTGATCCTGGATTGGGGCAACCGGCTCGTATAGACATTATAGAAAAGTACGGCCGTGCGCAGGTCCTCAAAGATGCCATTGTGCATGTAGGGTCCCGTGACGNCTACATTGCGCAATGTCGGAACCCGGAACTTGCCCGCCTGNTTCGGATCGTTGACGCCCNGCCGCGCGGNCAGGCCAACGTCGACATAGCCCTCTCCCTTGCCGCTTGCCGCGCGCGCCGCCGGATTCAGGGGAATGCCAATGTTGTGGTACTCGTAGCTGGTGAAGGTCTCGCGCTCGGTGACGCCCTGCTTCTGCACCATGTGGCAGAGGTGGCAGTTCCAGGTGATGAAGACGACGTAGCCGAACTCCTCCTGCGGCGTGAGTTTCTCCTCGCCCCGCTTCCAGCGGTCGTACTTTGAATCGAAGGGCATAAATTCGGGCGTTTCGAGGTAGGCGGCCAGCGCGCGGGACATGTTGTGGAAGCCCCGGTCCACGTCGTCGAGAGCCCCCTCCCCGAACAGCTCCGTGAACTGCCGGACGTAGCCCGGATTGGAGCGAAGACGTTCGATGACCGTTTCGCGGTCGGGCATTGCCATTTCAGCCGGATTGAGGATCGGTTGCGCCATAAGATCAACGAGATCATTGGCGCGCCCATCCCAGAACTGCCCGCCCTTGTAGCGCCCCTTGCTGTCAACATGGAAGGCCGGTGTCAGCGCCGCGTAGGTAAGCGTGGGAGCATTACGGTCAGTGTAGGACTTGCCGTCGTCGCCCTGGGAAACGGCCCGGCCCGCCGCGCCCTCGCGCGGATCGGCAAAGGCATGGTCCGGATCGTGGCAGGTGGCGCAGGACTGGGTGCGATTGAACGACAGTTCAGTGTCAAAGAACAGCTGTTTGCCGAGACCGGCAAGATCTGAGGCATCGCTCTCCCGTGCCGGGGCATGGTTGCCGAGGCCGGCGAAAAGCGCGAGCGCCGCCAGCGCGCCGACTGGAAGAAGTGTCACAAACCGCGCCGCGAACAGCGCGGGATTGGCTTGAAGCATTTCCTAAACCTCGACAGGCTGTCTCATCGTTTCATTCATCCGCGCCCGGATTTCCGCATGCAGCAGCCGATGCGCAGCGAGATCGGCGAGATTTGCCAGCCGCAAAAGCTGCTGCTGCTCGGAAAGCCGGTCCGGGACCGCGGCCAGGGCGCCATCCTCCAGCAGGCGGTCATGATGGGGCCGCAGCGCCTCCAGGAGTTGCCGCAGATCGGAACCGGCAAGGTTGCCGCACGCGTCGAGCGCTCCCGCGTGCACCAGCATTTCCTGCGAGACGCGAAACTCATCCGCCCCGCAGCGACGCAGGGCCGGATTGCCGCGCAAAGCCGCGCGCAACAGCGCATAGGCCGCCATCAAGCGGGTTTCGGGATCCGGCGCGTTGCGCGCGCGCTGCATGAGCCGCGCGAAGGGCGCAAGGTCATCGTCGACCGGCGGCAGCGTATGGTCGATCCTGAGCGCGCTCGGCCGGAACGGCGTGCAGCGCCAGCGTGCGTTGTGAACCATGTCGGCCACGCGCCAGCCGGCGATCGCCATGCCCCGGCCCGTCTCGGCAATGTAGCGCAGCAGCAGACGGCTCACGGCATCATAGGCCAGGTCCACCGCTTCCTCGGCCGAGCAGGCGTCCAGGCGGCACAGGATTTCCGACACCTTGCCGGCGTCATTGGCGTGCAGGGAAATCTCGATGTCCTGCAATCCCCGCCGGGTCACGGGCTGATCCGGCGGAAGCAGGTCCAGCTCCCATTGCTGAGTCACGGGATTGCGGACGTAGAAGCCCACGAGAAACGGCCGTTTCGAGCGGTCGGCACGCGACAGGCCAACAATCTCACGGTCGCTTTCCGCCTTGAGCGAGGCCCGTACATCATAGGGGATCCACATCTGCTCGCCTCCCTCTCCCTCAGCCTGAGCTGACGATGCGCATCGCATCCGGCGCGTGCCGCTGCCTGCCCGCGGGACGGCAGCGTATCCATGGAAACTCCGGCAGGCTGCGTCCGGATCCCTGCCGGAACCGGCGTAACGGGCTGACACGCGGTCGGCCTGACCTGTCCACCGGAGGCCGGCTCTTCCCAATGTGGGAAATGCCGGACAGCGAATGCGGCCGGCCGCGAACGCAGCCGGCCGCCCTCCTCCTCACTCAGCTTGCCTTGCCGATGATCGGCGAGATCGTGCAGTGATAGGTCATGGCATCATCCTCGGCGCCGAAGCACCAGATGATGTCGTTCGCGAACTCTGGGCGGTAGACCGGCAGCTCGCCTTCCGTGTTCAAGCACGGGCAGCGGCCCGAGACGTTGGCGCCGCAGCAGTCGCGGTAGGCGATCAGGTAGCTCTGGCCGTCCGTCGGATTGTAGCAGCTCGCCACCCAGGAAGTGGTCGCCAGCTTCGTTCCGGGCGGACAGGTCGTCAGCGTACCGCCGGAGCAGTCGCAGATGTTGCCGTCGATCGAGCAGTGACGCCAGTAGTCGCAGGACTGAACGTCATGGTCCTGCGGCACCCACTTGGCGCGCGGGTCACCGCCCGACGACTCCGCGGCGTTCGCGCGGCTCACGCGGCCACGCCGGTCGACGGGCAGAAGCGGTGTGATGGCCACGCCCGCCAGCACCGCGCCGATCCTGCCGATGGCGCCGCGGCGGCTCGTGCGGCTCGCAACGCGCCGCGACAGTTTCTCGAACATGTCATCAAACTTGGAATTTCCGAGCATTGGTAATCCTCCTCCTCACTTGCGGAGTCGCATGCCAGGTGGCCGCTCAGGCCGCGTTCTTCTTCCGGTTGGAGATGTACTCCTGCAGCGAAGCGTAGCCGGACCTCTCCGCCTCCATCAGGCTCTCCAAATGTTCACGCGTGTTGGTCAGGCCCTTCGACTTGATGACGCCGTTGGCATCAAGCAGCACGCCATAGGGGATCTTGCCGACCTGGTAGGCCATGCCCACCTCCGCGGAGACGACATAGCGGATCTCGTCCAGCAGGTGCGTCTTCAGGAACTGTGCATGTTCCTCCGGCGCGCCGTCGCTGATCATGACCACGTCGATATGCTCCGCCCGGGCGATCGACTTGATGATCGGGAAGAGCTTGTCGCAGACCGGACAGGTCGGCGCCGTGAACATCAGAAGGGTCCGGCGGCCCGCCTTCGATGCGCCACCGATATGGATGGGCTTGCCGAAGTAATCGGTCAGGGCGAACTCCGGAGCCTTGTCGCCAATGTCCGGCCCATGATCCAGGATCATGGCCCCCATCGGAGACGAGCGCTCATGCAGAAGGCCGATCTGGCGCGCCAGTCCGAGGACGACCATCGTCATCCCCAGAAAGGCGATCCAGAGCACGATGTTGGATGCAATCAGAAAAGTCATATCAACGGCCTTTCACCATGTGGGTTGAATGCTGCCGGCTGAACAGGCCGTCGATGATGGAGGCGCTGAAGTAGAGCAGCATGAGGACCGCAGCAGCCAGAAGACCGGTCCCGATATGAAGGACGCCAGCCTCGGGTGCCTGAGGGATCATGACTGCCGTACCAAGGGCCAGCAGCGTGAGCACGAGATTGCGTAGAACCATGAGCCAGCTGATCCGCTGCTTCATTCCGTTGCGGAAGCAGCCGCAATCAATCCAGGTCCGTCCGCGGATCACATTGATTGCAATGGCCACCCCGAATACGGCCAGCAGGGCCGCAGCGGCGAGCGCGGCCGCCTGCGCCACCGGATCGACCAGCAGCGCCACGGCAACCAGAAGCTCCACGACCGGCAGGACCGCCGCCACCAGACGGGACAACCCGTCCGGCAGCAGGCGAAAGTTCCTCACCACGCCGTAGAACTCCTCACGCGCCGTCAGCTTGCCCACTGCCGCGACCGCGAACAGCAGGGCCAGAAAGGCGCGCGCCGTCCAGACGATCATCGGGTCGTGGAGGAAGGCTGGCATATCAGCCCTCCATGTCATGCGTGAGGATGATCTGCGGACCGCGACCAAGCTGGTCCACACTGCGCAGTTCCTCGCCCGTCGACGCGTTGTAGATGTGCAGCGTCGAGGTGCCGGTCGACAGCGCATAAAGCAGCGGGTCATCGTCCTGGCTCACGTTGATGCTGTCGATCTCGTGACCCAGCTCGAACTTTGCGACGCGCTCACCCGTCGCCGCGTTGATCACCAGCATGTAGCGGTTCGGCGTCTTGTGCTTCCACTGGTCACGCTGATCGACCAGGAGGAAGATGCGGTCCGACTTGCGGTGATAGGCCACCTGCTGCCAGCCGCCCGGGCGCCATCCGTCGGCCTTCTCCTGATCCGTCAGGGCCTCGATCGGCTCGCGGAACTTGGCCTCGGCTTCCGTCAGATCCGCCTGGTAGATCTTGCCGGTGTAGGTGGGCCATACCAGCCGGCCCGTCTTCATCGAATACGCCGGATGGTTGATCACGAACTCTTCCTCGGTGTGGAAGACTTCCGAGTTCGTGATCTGGGGCTGCTCGCCGGAAATGTCGACACGGGCAAGGCTGCCATCGCGGCAATGCTGGTAGAAGACGTCGCGCGAAACCGGGAAGATGTGGTAGCAGTCATGCACTTCCGCCCAGCGGTCGAACTTGCCCTGCTCCAGATCGACGATGCCCACGCTCGGCGAAGGCGAGAACTGGTAGAACAAAAGCCGCGAGTTGTCCGGCGTGAGCGCGTTCATCCACTGGTACGTACCGATCAGGAAACGCGCATCCTGGGGCAGCTCGATGTCCTTGACCGGCTGGAAGGTTTCCGGATCGAACACCTCGACGTAATCGGTGCGCTTGCCGCGCGCAACGCGGGAATAAACGGTGCTCACGTGCGCGAAGAATGAACCGTCATCGGCCACGAGCGGATGGGTCAGGAAGCCGCCATCCGTCATACCAAGCACTTCGCCCGTGTCACCGTTGAGGACAAACTGCTGCGTGACGACCGCGAAGTGCGCGGGATCCAGAACGTAAACGCGCCGATTGTCCGGTTTCGGAGCGGTCTCAATGATGGGCTCATCCTCGGTTCCCGCGGCCAGCCGCGCCGCTGCCTCGGCAGCCTCACGCTGGCCCTCGGTCTGCTGCGCGCTGGCAGGCTGTGGCGCAAGCAAGGCAGCCATGGCGCAGAAGCCCAGGATAGGAAGTCCCTTCCGGTGAAAAGATGGAAATACCATTATCTCCTCCTAGGGTGACAAGTCCCGTCCTTCCGGGCCTCCTCTTCCCGGAAGGTGACACTGTAGAATGNCTGGTGAACGGTGTTAGACGGCGAGTAACGTCGCCAGCGCCGCACCCGTGGCCACCAGGATCACGCCGTCGGCCATCGCCGCGCGCTCCTGATTGCGTCCCANCCAGGCCTGAACCTCGTAATCCTTCACGGGGAACAGGTTAACGATCATGGGGAGGAAACGACCCAGGTTGAACACCGCAATGATCGCGATCGCCTCCGGAATATTCCCGGTGAGGATCGCCGCCGCTGTCATCAGGTAGAGCAGCGGGGTCTGCACGTAGGTGAGGTAGTCGAGCCCAAGGGCGAAGCCGTATAACCAGCCAACGAACCACACGGGGAAGCGCTGGCGCGCATCGTGCGGCACCTGGGCCTTGCGCTGCGGATAAGGAACTTTCAGGAAATCAAGCTGGTGCAGGCCATAAACGAGGCCGATGACAGCCAGAATGCCCAGCCCTGCGGTGGTGGTGAAACCGGAGAAGCCAAGCAGCATGCCAATGCCGCCGAGCAGACTGCCGAGGATCACTGCACCCATGGCATAACCAATGCCGTGCATCGCGAAGGTCGGCAGATACTCGATCCACCCGCGCGCGCCCCGGCCAGTCTGACGCAGCAGCGACACGCACGAATAGCCGCACGGCGACCAGGTGGACAGCAAACCGCCGGCGAATGCGACAAACGCTCCCGCTATCCAGAGCGCGTCCGTCCCGGACCGCGCTAGCGCAAGTCCACCGGCAATGCCGGCCACTGCGCCCAACGCGAGCATTCCCAAACGGGCACTAAGAGAAAACTTATCGGGAAATACAAGACAATCGGGAACCCCGACTGTTTCCGTATGCGAAGACATCGAGCCCTCCTCTCGCTCACGTCCCCATCGTGTCGAGCGGATACAAACGTAACCGTCTCAACCTGAAAGTTCGCCTGTTAATTTCCTAGGTGCCCATAAACTAATCATTAGCGCTAATTTGTCGCACGTCAATATGCCATTCACAAAGGATTACTGCACATTGCCTGCGCACAGGTGCTCAAAATTTTGGCAGAGAAATTTATTGCAGACGTGCGCGGGATATTTTCCCCGTTTACCGGGAAACATGTGAAGTGCCGGCGGGAGAAAAATCTAACCACGCAACGGATACGCGCTCGCGCGCCGGACCAGGA
>Ga0065720_1018926_pt1 | contig 55133 bp, 49 predicted proteins | sample Thericmetagenome_FD_59107 | JGI IMG/M metagenome (GOLD analysis project Ga0065720, IMG submission 59107) | Thermophilic microbial communities from the Joint Bioenergy Institute, California, USA of rice/straw/compost enrichment - eDNA_2 v2... | ecosystem: Engineered > Solid waste > Grass >... | reverse complement strand
TCCTCCTCCTCCTCCTCCTCCTCGCGTCGCCCGGCCTCCTCCCACCCCCGGCGGCGCTCGTGCCCCTGCCTTCCCGGCTGCTCCTCCTCCCCCGCCTCCCCGTCCCGGTATTAGGAACGCCGAGGCTGCGCTTGCTTCTCCTGGGAATACACAGACTGCACCGCTGCCGCCAAATGGGAATGCGGTCCGTCCTCAGCAGGGGCAGAATGGAGTCTCCTCTCCCCCTCTTCCTGGCAGTAACCAGGCCGGTAACAGGAATACTCCTGTCCCGGGAAACCGGGGTCAGGTCTCTCCTTCCCCGCCAACCAACAACAACCAGAACATTTTCCCCGTCAACAACGGACAGAACGTCCCTCGTCCCGGTGGTATTCAAAACGGTGTTCCCCCTGCTCCTGGTGCCCAAGCTGGTAACCGGAATGGCGTCCCTCCCCCTCCCCTGCCGCCAAACACAAACCGCCAGGTTGCCACCCCCGGTGGCCAGGTTAACGGTCAACGTCCTCCTGTAATCGTCGGCGCCAGCGATGGAGCCAACCGTGGCGGTGCTGCCCCCCCTCCTCTACCCCCTCCTCAGGTTGGCGGCAATCGGGGCGGTGCCGTTCCTCCTCCTTCGCCGCCTGGTGGTCAGGGAGGTCGGGAGCCGTGGAGCTAAGGGGTTTGCTCGTGATGGGAATTGCTGTTGTGAAGTGGTGGGAAGATGATAACGATGCATTCATTAGATGCAGACATAAAGTTAGCCAGAACGCCGATTGGATTGGTATTGAGAGATGGGTCGTTATGAAGTAGATACTCTCCCTAATGCTACTATATGAGGTTGCCCTGACAGCTCCAATGTTTGCTGCTGTTCCTGATGTGATTAAAAGGTCGATCAACCCAGTATGTAGAGGGACTGATCAAGCATCAAATCAAAGCGTTTAATCCGAAACTTGCGATGGAGGATACTGAACCCACTTCCGGCTTCGATAACTTGGATCGAATGGAGTTTTGGAGATGAAAGCATGCAGTATTTATAGAGGAGAAAGCCAAGACAGAAATGTTGCGGGTTCCTGGACGAAACTGCGCAGGAGAGAGATACAAGTACGATAGAATGGAAGCGGAGCCCTAAGACGAGAATCTTGGGATTAATTCCTTTCTTTTCCTCCGACCTCGTGAGCAAGCCAGAGGGGTTTACTCAATCATAATCAGAAAGGCCCTATCGATTAAAGTTAAACCTAATCTCACAGTCAACTATTCATTCACAGTGCCTTGACAAACCCAGTCGTGGGCCTGACATCGTTAAACGGCACGGGATCAGCCTTCTCCACCGCTTCGTCATCCTTCTGAACAATACTCTCAGACGCCTCACACCAATTGTGATTCCCCCGGAGGATTGCCGTCCTTATTGATTCCTTCAATTCTATCAAACTCCTCGGAGAGCCGAAACGCCGGCAATCAGCTCCGAACACATGGGCATTTGCGAGGATGAACACCTTTAAGTCGTGTCGTGTGCACCCGCTAATTTGCCCGCAATACAGAAAGAGCCGTAAAAATGCTTTTGTTTTTGTAAAAGTTCAACGATCTCTTCAGGGGTCATCGTCTGGCCAGGACTCTCGTAAGGTCGGCCGTGGCCTTGTTAAAACACATGGTGGGATGAAGAAACATTTCCCTCCATTTTTGGGGCTTCTCTTCCAGCATTCGCATCTTGGTTTGCCATATAGCCCCCAATCATCCTGAGCACCCGGCGAGATAGTCGGTGTTAAAAAATTAGCCCCAAACTCGTGTGAACTGTGAGGTTTCCCTGGAGCCCCTGCTCCTGGATGGTATAGTGGAAGGAAAGTAGAAGAAAAGTCTGGAACGGAAGATGCGGTCATGCCGGTCGGTTGGGCCTTATCCTTGAGAGTGACATTATAGATACGCAAACTTGCATGACAGGCTCCGTCGCCGTGAAAACGGTGGCTTCAGTGCTTAGCGCCTGCTCTTATTTCATGGGTCAAAGAACCTGACGGTGAACGGAATGGTAAAGCGGGCTGTCGCAGTTTTGTCAGCGTTTGTCACAAAGCCATGGAGCGAATTAAGGTAAGAATTGACCTCCATTATTTTCCTGAGGCAAAATAAACGAGGACATGATGACTTTACGAAGTCGTTGATGAGAAGCTCAGGTGGGACCTTGAGGAGGAATGGAGAACATGCCCTGTTTGGGTCCCCGCCCTCTCATCCCGCAGGCTTGGCGTTGTGGGACTTCATGTGGGAAACTCTTGGCAAATATGACGTCATCGGATCCGAAGTGGGCTGCTTCAACGTTGGTCATTTCCTTGGCTTGACGGAATAACCTTTGAGGATGATCTCTTTGTGTGAATGGGCCGAATTAGGTTAAAATGTAGTTCGAACAACTATCAAGAGAGAGTAAGCCGATAGTATTCTATATCAAGATTAATACAAACATCTCCGCAGCTGGAAGGTCTCATCTTTAAGCAGTTTATCAAGACAGCACACTCTGGGCAGGTGGTAGGTGGTGCCAGAGCAGACTTGAACGAATATAGAATTGAAGGTATGCAATTATGCATGACTATACTAAGTTTTAAGAAACATCAACAATAGTGGTATATATTTGGTCTAAATACACAAAAGCCAAAACTCGAGATCGAGAACCCAGGGATCGAAGTAAACTATGCAGAGTTAGCACGCATTCCATCGCTCGAGATTATCAAGAGATGTAGCAACGTACCGATCTTCTTGAGGTACCATTCCCTCATCACGAAGTGATCAATAACATCTGGCTTGATTGCTTCACGCTTGTCCTGGGTTTCAATGCACAGAAACCCAGGCTGTTGAGCCCTGCGCGAGTGAATAGGGTTAAAAAGGCGCCGAAGCCTGCCGCCGTAGAGACGGTCCTGAAAGATCCCCTGCCAATTAGGCAGACAGCTCTTTTCGGTACCGTACTTCCCAGCTAGCAATCCTAGGAGGGTGTCCACAAGCTGAGTGGCGAGGCTCACCCCGATAAAAAAGATCACCCTGCGAACGTCGTGCACGCCGAGCGGCGTAGCGCCCCCGTTTTCAGATTGGGCTCCAGCTTGGTCCCAGGCAAAAAGGGCGGTCTCAATAGCCTAGTTGGTTGTTAGAAGAGTGGTTAAATATGTAAACAGAACATAGAAAGACGCACATGTCGCCGTAGGAAGACTGATACCTCCGAGCTGGGTCTCCAGGTTAAAAAGCGAGACAGCTCGCTCGAATCATGGCCCCACACAAGCGACCAAATTTGGACATCCCTCTGCAAGGAGTCCGTGATGTATACCTTGGCAAAGTTCTCCCTAAGCCGTAGCAGGAACTGCTGGACGATGGCCTTGGGTCCAATCTGGTAGACGACGGGATCTTTGATCTCCTCCGGAAGCTCCTGGACCATCATGGTTAGAACCTTCCGGCCGCGTGGACACGCTAGAATGTCCATCGCCAGATTGACCGCTGGCTGAACGATCCAGGATGCTCTTTCAGTCGTAAAGGTGAACGGCGGCGTATTTGGCGTTCTCAGGAGCTTGAGCTTGACGTCCTTGAAGCCCACAGACTGCCAGCGCAAGAAGCATTGGTCGGGAAGGGGTTCTCCAGGTTCCGAGCCCGAACGCCATGCCAAGATAGTGGCGGTCTCGGAGCTTGAGAGGCGGCACTCAGGTTCAGGTTCGTGTTGGGTGACTGCTAACTCGGTGTTCATGGTCCCAAAAGAAGTCGAACTCAATATTGAGATGTTTGATTTCTTTCCGTAGTTCGAGGGAGAAATCCTAACTGGCAAGCGACAGGATTTAAATGTCCATTTTTGAAGTGTCTGCATACACTCAGCGAGACCATGACGCTTGTATTGCAACGTACGCTGTAGTGCTGTAGTGTCATACTTGCAGCGCTGTTGACAAGCCTGCAAATGCTGTCTTTGTTGACGTTGTAAGCTTCTGAAAAAATGAGGGCATACAAGGGACATAGTGGCCAGCTCAGCGTGTTATCTAAGTCCCATTATTACAGACGCGCTTGTTAGTAATCTTGTGAAGATACCCTGCGCACAGACTTCACGCAGTCTCACAAGCCAGAAGAGAGTTGGGTGTTGTACGACGGTCAATAACCTCCTTGGCCCTTTTGGACACTTGCTTGGTAAGCACGTATGCCAGTGCCAGTCCGGTGGCCAAGGAACATATTGGATGTGTCGTAACGGAAGAGATCTGGACTTGAAAGATGACAGTGCTTGCGCCCCCATTCGCTCATTGTTTGGATGTGTTTCTGGCATTATGAACTGAGACGGATGTCGGACTCAAAGACATCGTAAGGCGACTCGAGAAGGCAAACAACGCGTGGAGGGAGAAGGGCTGGATTAGATCACAGCCTGGGAAACAAGACTTCAACGTCGAAAACAGCACTTGATGAGGGAAATATATAAAGCATTGATCAAACAAAACGAAGGTAAGTAGTAGTAGGAGAAATATGCATATGATAGTAGATTAGAGGAGTGAAAGCAGAGGATGGCACATCATCGGCATCGAATGCTGAATGTCCTGGGTTAGGGTCGCAAACCGCAGCGGAGCCCATAATCCTGAGCCAAGGGCCCAGGGCTGCCTGCACCCTCATGACGAGAATACCCAATTGGTGGTAATCCATTTGAGTTAAGCCAAATGCATGATTCTAATGAGTAGAATCACCAGCCGCTCGCCTGTTAGAGCCCAAGACCACGCGAAATCTCTCGTCGAAAAAAAAGCGCTTTGTTCGGGTACATAACCCTCCCTCCCGGGGCCCAATGTCGTATCGTGATGCCTCAATTACCCACTTAAAGCCTTTGCAACATCTCAAGTAGTCGATTTGAGGGCATTGATCCTCATCTTGCCTTCACCTTGGCTGTGGTTTCACGATCTTGTGCCTTCTGCACGACACTTATGCAGCGCTGACTTGGACGTTGGAGGTTGGTTGGTGCCCTAAAGACCCCACCTTGGCCGGCCAACCCCACCCTCCATTCACCCCACCATCAAGCGATTGACTCTTGTTCACAGGCCGCTGTTAGTATTTGTGGCCTGGGCGGCTCCACCTGCTGGCGCCCTCGATCACTGCCAGCCCGCCAGTCCTCCAACCGGCACGCTCAAAATTTTCCGGGAGAGTAAATACCACTGCACCGCAGCACACCTAGCGGCCCTACCGCCTTCTTAGATTTCAGTTACCCCTCCACTTCTGCCCTCTCTCCGCCTTTCTTCTCGCTCGCTTTTTGCACAAAACCTCCAAGTCATGTCTTGACGCCCACATTAGTGAACAGAATTGAGATCGCTGCGATCTCTCCTCTTGCTTTTTCTCGAAGCGGCCGTGAACCACCCATCATGGCCGCTCCCGGTAAATTCCCCGCCACAGCGATGATGCTGGGCGCGGGCGCAATGCCGGCTTTCGCCATAGCGCGCAAGCCCCTCGGGTGCGTGGCTTTGCCCGGCGTCGGCCCGCTCAAGCCCATCAACGAGGTCTTTACATCGTTCTACCACGATCTTCTCGCCATCCCAACTGCCGACCCCTCTGTCGTTGCCGTCAAGCCTGTCGATCCTGTCTCGTCTAAGGTTCCCTCGTCTCCGGTTCTCTCCACTCACGCTGTTTCTCTGGCCCCCGAGCCTGCTGTCGACAATGGTTTCGAGGCTGCCAAGGAGGCCAATGCTCCTCAAGAGGAGGCATTGGCCCAGCAGCTTGCTTCGGACGACCCAGTAATAGGTCAGGCTGTCGTTGATCATGTTGTCTCAACGTCGGATGCAGTAGAACAGGTCCAGTCTTCCGAGGATATCGTTATCAACCATGCCGGTACCAAGTCAGACGATCCCGCTGTTCCAGTTGCCAATGGCGTTTCAGTCAATGAAAAGGAACTTGTGGCGCCTCTAGAAGAGACTACCACGGCTGAATCGATTCCGGTTGACACGATAAAGGATGATGCTGCCACGGCTGAGGATCAACAACCTGTCGAGCCAGTCGAGGTCGAGTTAACTCTTGTCGTGCCCGCTGAAGAAACGGTCTCTGCCACAGAAACTGTCTCGGATGCCAAGGACTCTGCCGAACTCGTTCAGGTTAATGTTCAACCTGTAGTCAAGTTCAAGGCAGTCGACAAGCTTGTTCCTGCTGCTGAGGATTCTTCTGTCGACGTCTCTGAGCGTGCCCAGGTTGATGCCCAGACTGCAGTTGAGACCGAGTCTGTTCTTGAGGTCACTCGTGATGTCCCTGTCGAAAATATGAGCTTCGAAGCGGCAGCTGAGGAGAGCGCTCCCGCAGAGGAACTACAGCCTGAGGTTAAGGAAACTGTGCAGGTCAACATTTTTCCGCTCGAGCAGGATGCCGTCACTGAGGTCAGCAAGGGCACTGTCGAGGAACCCGTCAAAGAGGCTACCGAGGTCAAAGAGACTCCTGCTGCTGTCGCTTCGGATGCCCCTGCTGAGTCTTTCCCGGTTGTTGAACCTGAGGTCCCTGCACAGGAAGCTGAGACCGTCACTAGCGAGTTGGAGAAACCGGTTACTGTTGAGGATGCTGCCCAGGTAAAGACTGCTAAGGCCATCCCCCATGTCGGGAAAACTTCCGTCAGAGAAGTTCCTGTCGATGTTTCCACCGGGGTTCCTATCGAGAATGCTGTCGAAACTCCTATTAAAGTTCCGGTTGAAGCTCTTGTCCAGTCTGCTGTCGAAGTCCACGTTGAGGCTGTTACTGAGGCTCCGGCTGAAGAAAGCCCTGCCGAGCAGACTTCCATCGAAGCTCCTGTCGAGGAGTCTGCGGTTGCTGAATCTCTGGCTTCCACCGTTGAGTCGACTCCCAAGGCTGATGTCCCTGCTGCTGATCCCCAGCCGGCCGTTGTGGAGACCAAGAACGCTGCTGTTTCAACCGAGACCGTCTCTACTGTTGCTGATGCTGCTCCGGAATCGACCGAGGATGTCATTGCTGCTATCACCGAAGTGCCGAACCCGACAGTGCCTGTCAGAGAGATTCCGACTCCAGCAACCCAGGAATTCATTGGCGATGCTACCCCCGAAGCTGAGACCCGCGAGGCTGAGATTTCCGCTGCTGCCAAACCTGAGGTTGTCACCGAGGCGGTTGTTGAGACCCTTTCTTCTATCGTTGAGGAATCGGTTTCTCCGATCGTCGAGGTTTCTGCCTCTCAGAATGAGCCTGTCTCCAAGGAAATTCCTGAGGTCGCTGTCGAGCCTGCTGAGTCCACCGTTAGCGAAACGTTCGAAACCATTGAGACCTCGGTTGCTGTTGAGCAGGATGCTCCTGTTGATGTCTCCTTTGAATCTGAGGTTCCCATCATCGAGGTTGAGCCCGGCACAAGCGAAACTGTCAAGGTTACTGCTTCAGCTGAGGAATCTGTCGCTGACCCTCAGAACGCCCCTTCTGTTGAGACCGAACTTGTCGCTGCCGAAACCAAGATTCTCGCTGAGACTCAGGGAAATCCTACTGCTAGGGCTGAAGCTGTCGTTGAGGAAACTGTGCAGGATGCCACTGTTCCCAAGATTGAGAATTTGTCTGCTCTCGACGCCAAATATGACGCCGAGGCTCCGTCTCAGCAGATAGTTAAGGTTACTCAGTTTGCGGTTGAGGAGACTACAGTCGCAGTTGAGGAACAGGAGACTACCGAAACCGGTGCTCCTACTGCCGCTAATGAACCGGTCCAGCCTGTCATCGAGGATAGGATTGAGGGAACAGCTCAGGTTACATCTGAAACTGAGCAGAATGTCGCCGTTGGGGCCTCTGAGAGCCAGACCGAAGCCAGCACTGAGATCGAGTCTGTCCCTATCACCGAGAACATGGAGACTGTTGCCGAAAATGCCACCGAGACTGCCACTGAAGTTGCCACTACGTTTGAGTCCCAGAAGCTCGATGTCGAGCCCACGTTTGTCGTTCCTGTTTTGCCTGTTATCCTCGAGGATGATTTCGACGCCGCCGTCTCCACGAACTTCGACTGCGAGTTTGAGCGCTTCCTAGTGGACGCAGAGGCATGGTTCGTCCCGCAACTTGTCAAAAATGGTAGCAACAAGTCAGAGCGCGACTCATCCCAGAACGTTGACTCTGCTCTGAACGTCCAGAACCTCCGTCTCGAGAAGGCTGCTCGCTCGCTCACTCTCACTAGTCCCATCCTCCCCGCTTCTTCCCCCTCTGGCCGCAGCACCCCCGTTTCGGTCTCGAGGCCCACTACTCCCGGCCCGGCTGCGGGTGTGAGGAAGGCAACAATGGGTCACTCCCTGCAATCGCGGAGCGCCTCGTCCAGTAGTACTGCATCGAGGAGCACTGCTTCGGCCGCGCTATCGCCTTCCTCGAGGAGTACTACTTCTCCGGGGACGCCGATTAATGAGGTTATTGAGCCGTTGACGGCGGTGAAGAAGGGGGCTGTGGTCCAGCAAGAGAATGCCCTGGAGAGCAGGGATTGAGGAATTGAGCGCAAACTGACGTCTTAAAATTACCGATATCGCAACTTGAGTTTTCAGCCATGGCCCCTAACGACCCTCAAAGCATTGGACGTTGGGGTCATGTCCTATGGACATGATGGACACTTAAGCAGAATTCACACACGACACATGTCCTTCGAGAGCTTCGAGGGCATCCAAGATCTTTATCATACATGCACTCATTCAAATACAAGATTATTGTCGCAAGCGGATGTGCCGTCCTAGCACTTAGCCCAGCAATCGAGAACTAGAGCGACAAGCCTAGACCACCATGGGATCCTGGAATGTATACCCAGGACCGATACTGTTCCAGAAACATTGGGGGGTGGTCACCCTGCAGCATTACAACATTACGAATGCCTAACACTCAGTCGAACCGCATTGTGTACGAGACCTCTGAGTGGAGGTTCTTGGTTAAATGTGGCTCAATTCGTAAGCCATGCAATTGGGCGGCTGTTAGCTTTTACGTTTCGCAAGTTAGGGGCTTGGAGTCTTGTATACATTTCCTTCGACCATTGACCTAAATTTATGGATGTGGGAACTGACTTCGACTGCGATTGGATGGATTGGTCACAGAACATACCCAAAGTACATCCCCCATGCTTTTGTCTCGCATTTGTATCTGGATGGGCGTTTTGTCTAGAAGGGACATTGTCTTTCTGGTTGCACTTTTGTGGTCACACCACACTGCGACTAGCCACTGACGGCTGGCTTGGGGCCCTGATATGCTTGGTATGGGACCAACTTCAGCATTGTCATCAAAAAGCATCATTATCATCATGAGCGCCTTCAACCCCCCTACGTTTTTGCTTGTGGACGATGGATACATGTATTATGGATGGATGGCTGACGGCCCCCTTTGGATATAAATCAGGAACAGTGTCATTTTTATGACCTCATGAACGACTAGTTGAAATGGAACTTGAATATTATTGATAACAGCGGAATCATGACAGGTCTCTATATCCAAACGAAAATGTTGTATCGTGTACATATTCAGGGGTGTCAGGCGATTGCCACAAAGATGCCATCCATCTCACTTCAACTCTTTACCTTCTATACATTCCCGAGGATTGGGGTATCATAATGATCACATTGTCGATCTTCACTCAAAAACAGCTGCGGACTCGGACTCAAGCTTGACCTTCTTAGCTGGTCTGTCACTTTCTTCTGGCGAGAGCGAGGACGACCCTTTACTGGTACCGCGCCGCCGCATGCGAGGCTTCTTCAACACTCGTGTATTAGTCCGGCATTGTTCTTTGACGACTCTGCGGATAGTGCTTTTCCTGTTTTGTGGGAGACAATGTCGTCAGTCTTGGGTCACGAGGTCGTTCCCCTTAAATCTCTTCAGGTACCAGGGGATGCTTCAGAACAAAGCCAATGAGCTTGGTCCCTCGTGTTATGGGATGGCGCATGGTATTGTTGAAGAACATGTAGGATTGAGATCGGGGTCAAAGGTGGGGTTGGAGTGGTGGAAGAGGCACTTACAACTGTCGGCGGGTACGTTCAATCCCTGGGTCGTAAAGTGATGGGTCATGGTCATGGTCATTATCACCGTCAGAGTCGTAGGTCGCGGCGATGGATAGTGTGCTGCTGGTGCTGACGGATGGTGAACGGCAGTGGATTTCGGGGTGAGACTGAACCAGGTCGAGATCATATTCGGAGTCGACCTCTATACTGTGACGGAGCATATCGGCGGCGAGATGGTCGTACTCCTGGGAGAGGTCTGCCAGCTCACAGCCGAGAGGATCGTTGGGATAGGGCTCGAACTCCATGGGCTCGAGAGGGATGTTGGAGAAGAAAAGTTGTTCGTGCCGTTCGGGAGTCATGAGATAGTGCTCTAGGGCGGGGCGCTGGGGGTAATGGTTGGCGAGGGACAAAGTGTTAATGATACGTTCAGACGAAGAGGAGACGGATGAGACCCCAGGGCTGGAGGAGCCAGAAGGGCTGTGGCTTGGGTTGAAGACTGACTGGTCTGGTGTTGGGAGGAACTCAGTTGGGAATGGGTTGGAGTTGAAAAGTCGACTGAGGGAAAAGGATGTCAGTATTTCGGCTTTTGCTGAATAACTGCTCGGGCTTCTTTGTAGTAGTCATCGGCCCTGACTTCTGGCTACTGGGAACAAGCCTACCTCTCGCCCCAGGTATAGAGACCGACAACGCTAGACTCAGACAGGCTCATGGTCTCAACATCCTGTGCTGCAGGATCGAGAAGGGGAGTTGCATCTTGAGGGTTGGGGGCTAGACCCAGGAAGTTAATCGAATTGGGGTGCATGCTAGTGTTTGCGTTATGTGTTGGTGTGTGCGTCTATGTGAACGTTCTGCAGAAAGAGGATGATGTGTCTTGATAAGAGTAAGAATACTGAAAGAGTTGGTGGAAAGCTTCCCATATATAAATTTAGAATGTCCCTTGAAACACCCAACAGGGAGAGGAGCCTCGACCTTTGTGAGACTATCGCCTCCACAGGTGCACGTTGCTTATTGCCTTGATTGTTCATTAAGTCATTTCTATTGCTAGGGGGTTGTGAGTTCCTCCAGTAGGATCGCCCCTTCTGGAAAATCCTAGTTCCCCTCGCGATCCTCTCAGCCCATGTGATGTGCGTACTTGCATACATTCTCCCATGTGGTGCATGTTACATGCTCACCTGGCCCGGATTTAACCTAATACACAACGGCTGAGAAACTGACCATTAGTTATAAGTGGGTCACAGTGGCAGTGTTAGACCCCTTTGGTCATACAACCATCATACCGCCTTTGAAACCTTAGACATTCCAACAGATGCTTCAGCTTACATATTGCCTTGGAGTCAAAGCATGCTTTAAACTCTTCTACTATACGGAAAACTCTAAAGTACAAACGTAAATCTTATACTTACTTGTCATACTTTTTTCCAAGCTGTTTAGTGACATTGAATGCAGATTATACCTCTTAAATCGAAGTCTAAGGATGCTACAAGAGATCGTGTCTTGCATGTTGGCAGAATCCTGAACCTCCCGTTGACTAATTGTGGACGGCGTGCTAGTTGTACCACCAAAGGATCGATCCACGCCTGCTCGCAGATTTCCTATCAACAACTAAAGAGAGTGACCTACACAGCCAAAATTCAGCCTAAAGCATTATTCTGACCGGGCGTGGATGTCCTCCCATATCTACTCAGAATAGGGATTGACTTGGAAGGCTGAACCACCCCCGCAGGCCGAGAGCTGGGCCCGCACGGAGGACCGAGCCCACGAATTTGGGTAGAGTGGGCCCTTCTAGAAAAGGTTCCTCGGGTAAGTATCTCGTATGTAAGAATGTATTATGTAGTAATTGCATACGTGGAAGAGTGGAACTTATTAGTTATGATGTCAGGTTGTAGGTGAGCGCAATGCTCTTGCTGTACGTGGCACAGTACTCTCTTCAATGATAGCTTAAGTTCAATATAGTATACTGTTGTATCAAGAGCCGTGGATCGGACTTTGTTGGATCGATCACGCTAATGTAGCGAAGTACCTCTTAGCAAAATATCACCTATACTGTGAACTTAGGGTTCTGTGATTTAGGATAGCTTTTGCTGCAGGTGTGTACTTATTGTTACAGAGAGACATGGACTTTCTCGAGTACTTAGGCAAGGAGATAAGCTTCCAGCATGTGCCCATTTGCTATTTCGTTACCCGTTCAGCCTTGCTCTCGGGCTTAACTGAATCCATGCACACTCGCCCTACCGCTCCCTCACCTGCATTTTGCCTGCCGTTACGCGGAAGTAATCCAAGAACTTTCAACGAATGCCCTGGCATCCGAACACTTGCCGAGCCGCATCCTGTTTGTCTAGGTCCCAACATAGATGGCCAATGAGACAGGAAGTTGGAACGGCATGTGGAAATGCCCGAACCTGCGCCCAAGGTCTACGAACCGTCCCGTTGGGTTGCCCCCGGCTGGGTGCCTTTCTTTTTCTGCACCTTGTCCAGCTTGGCAGTCTTGTCCAGTCTTTCGGGTACGGGCTAGAACCATATCAACAGAGATCAAGATGCGTTCTGCAGCATCCAGCTTTCCTTTTTCGTTGACGTACATTTTTCCTACATATTGCAACACGAATGCTGCTGATAAAATGTTAGGTAATGGTAAGTGTATGCCGCTGCCTTACTTCGGGTGACAGAGTACGCGATGTCAAAGGCTAGGGAGCAATTACCTAGTATATGTCAATGCGTTGATCTCAGTGACAGGGCAGATCGGTGCCAGGGGTTTTCTAGTGAGCAGATCTGAGACGAACGTTTTATGGAGTGGATGAACCTATCTGCAGTGTATTGCACAAAACTCCTAATTGCATGCGACATGCTCTAGCAATCCGGATGGTGATATGAATCCGTATCTGCCTGAGGTGTGGAACCTAGAATGACCATAGAAGACAAAACTTGACGCGAACGCTGCAGGGGAAGGATCACCAACCGTGAAGACACAGCCTCGAGAAATCGTGCGATGTGCTAGTAAACAGTACCTCCGGCCCGAAATATTTTGATTGGCATCCCGGCTGGGTAAGGAGCTTTCCCAGAGCCTTGCGATGTTACACGTTGTGCGGTAAGGATATCGTTCCTGGCTCTTGGTCGACTGTTGCCTTTCCTCACTTACCTTGCTTGTGCACTACTCTTCTTGGAAGTTTCATTTTCCTCCTCAACATCAACAATTTGGCCTCATTTTGCTTTTTTTTCTTTCTTGAAGTTCATCTTCACATTGACGATACAACCTCCGGCAATCCCTCGGCCCGAGACGGCGGGAGAGTGGATTTCACTGCCCACACCGACGAGAATCATAGAGGATGGCAAATTTTAATTCTAGGTTAGCAATCGAAGTCCACCAGCTTTTGGGGTCCTACAGAGATCCAGTACCTTAGTTACGTCGAGTTCTGAACTTGACAAGATAGATGCGACCTTGCTCGCGCAACCTATCAGTCAGACCCCATCAACTACCGAAGAGCGGGGACTTGGAAATCCGCCCTCCTGCTAGGTGGGCTTAGAATGGGAGCAAGACGTAGAGAACGCCAAATAGCGGGTGATGCCCACAACAAAAACGATGTTTCAGGTTGCAGTCAGTTAGCCGCCCAATGCTTTGGGTTCGGGTAATCTCCCGCCCACATCGCACCCTACCAGTGCTCTGGGTCTCCCGAGCTGCGCGAACCCTGCTCCATGCGTCAGGGCGGAGCGGGGCCTGCAGCTCACCCAGCCAATCCTGTATCGACCATAGCCCCACAACTCCATGATTGAAATTTTTTATCGTACCTTTCATCTGTAAATAGGTTGCCTGATCGTATTCATCCTTGCTCGCTTATCCCAGGGCTAGTGAAATGCCCTTCTGTTTAATTCCCACCTGCAGAACTAGGACTAGTAACCACAAAGTTGCGGTGTAAGTTTTCTTGATCAGTCGTGTAAAGGTTCGCGCACCTTCGAGGGTTGCTTTTGCTGTCATGATGAGGCTCTCTGTAAGGCGCCTTCGGCACATGTCTCAGGTCGAGAGGTTAGACATCTTGACAACAAGGTCGAGAGATGTACAATCATGCCACGCATATAAAGCATTGATTTACTAAAAAAAAAAAACCAAGGTATGGCTAAGCAAGCTATACGTATACTGAAAGCATCTTCAGAGTTTCATTCAACCCCAGTTCTCGGACAAGGAAACAACATGCTTGACTCAAGCACTTAATGGTTATGAAGGTAATGTAGCCAAGGACACACAGAATTGCCTCAAGGCATTCCCAACCACCCTCCCAGTCTTCTGGTAAACTCTTCTACATACCGCCAACACAACCACCGCAACCACCACCGCCGACACCACCGCCGACACCACCGCCGACTTGGCAAATGACAATGTTAGCTCCTTAAATCTTCAAACCATCTGTATAGGACAGTCAACCTGTCGAGGGAGACTACTTACTACCGCAGACTCCAATGCCACCAAGGCCCCCGGGGCCACCTCCCACGCTGCCGGTGCTCACTTGACCGCCGCAGAATCCCTATCCAGATAATTTGTCAGCATGATTGGCTTCGAAAAAATTTGAAGGCATAGATAAGGCTCGGCCTGGAGAGAAAGGCGAAAACTTACACCACCCCCTCCACAAACCCCCGCCCCTATCCCCGGCGCACACGTTCCCGCCACACATCCGGCATCCGTTCCTTTCCCACAAATCGCTGCTTCTGCAGGGTACGCTCCTGGCGCATACATTGCCGGTGTCCAGTACAGGGGGTACACGAAGGGGGCAGCAACCAGGTAAGGATAGCCCCAGTGGTCGTAGTAGACTTCGTCTCGTTTGGGGGGCTCGCGACCATGTTTTTTTGCGCGAGCGCAGGCCCGCTTGTAGGCGTTGTCTAAACTCTTTTTGTGGGCGGCGTGTCGGCGGGTGAGGGCGTTCCACCAGAGAAGTTCGGAGCGCGGGGTGCCGAGTCCTTTGGAACCTTTGTAGCCTGGGGCGGGGATCAATTTGATGGAAGGATGAGAGGAGATGTCTTGTTTGAGGGGGAGGGTTAGTTAGCTTGTCTGACAAGCGTGCTTTGCTGGTATCACGGGGATGAGAGGGAAAGGATCGTGGTCCGGGTGCTTCTAGAAGGACTTACGGTTGGTGTCGGGAGGATGAAGATTTGCCTCGCCAGAGGAGTGAAAGTTTTCGGCAACTGATCAGAAACAAGAATTAGAATTTCCATCCTTGGGACAGGAGTTAGGAATTGAAAGACAGAGAGTATTATGATATACTTTTCTGCTGTTTAGACAATCCAAGGAGCCCGCCGATGGGGTGAATGTTGGCAGATCGAATCGCTGAAGGACGAGTCAACCTAGGTCAAATTCTCTCCGATGGCATGATCATAGCTTACGGGGCTGAACTCACCTTCACAATACCAGCAGGTACACTGACTGTACACTTCTCCATAGAGAGATTGGTACGTCTTGCAAGTCCACTCAAACTGAGTGTTGAGCGTTGAAGACTCAACTTTGTCGTCGTGATCAATGAAGACGTAATTGGCATGCTTGATGCTGAAGTCATAGTACTCCCCCGGACTGAGCTGATGTGTATGCCAAACGAGATCAATATCCAGGGTAGGCACAACGAGTTTTCCAGGATATCTGTTGATGATGGCAAAGAACCTGTGGTATCTCTCAATGGCCCGGTTCATGGTGTCTCTGGCCATGGGGCTATGCAGCCAGTCTAGCTGGCACATCTTTTGGATGAAGATGCCCTGTCTCATGATGGCGCTGCGGAGGTCCAGGGCGAACATGCTGTGGTTCTGGAAATAGCGAGCCATCATCTTGCGCAGAGCAATCCGGGCCATAGGCCTGACGGCCCGCCAGTGATATGTGGGCCGCAAAGAAGACGGTATCTTCTCCTGGGCTTTCTCGATGGTCTTTCTGTCCTTCACCTGCCCGTTCAGGACGTCACGTACCGAGTTCATTGTCGGCCAGGATGTAGGGGTCACTCCGTACAGCTTATCTGTCAACTGCCAAGTAAAAACCAAGAAGCGACTGGGGAAAGACACGTCCCAGTAATCATCAAGGGACGTATCCAGAACCGGAGTTCCCGTCTTGGGATGCAGGAGTGTTCCGGGCATCGGCCGACTCTCTGTGGTTTTGGGTATGCCCAACAACATCATATCCCTAGTGATCAGTAGCGAGTCGGCGGAGTTGTCTTTCAAGTCTATTGGACTCCCGGCGGGTTCTATGATGGCCAATACCCTGTCAACATTGAACCTAAAGAAGGTCAAAATGTCTGTGTTAATTGGAGCCCCACAGTGCTGGCAGGAAAAGTTCAGATCCTCGCCATAACCGGTGCCATCGAAGTCAATTGGAGTGCTTTCATCATCGACGTATGAAGTTGGAAGTTGACAAGTTGTCCATGGAATATTAATCATTTTGAAGCACTTCAAGTTGGGGCATCGGAGGGTCTTTTCCATCGGGTCATCCTCATTCTCCCAAGCACGATTAGTCTTTCTGCTCCAGAACCTCTTGCACGCATCTGATACATTGTAGGTAAACGTGTTGTTGTCGATGGCCTTGTCGATGAGCGCCCACGGGATGCCGTTATTCCAAAAAGTTGTGATGCGATGCCGCATGCAATCTTCAAGAAATGCCCGGGGATTTAACATATGCGTATGCCAGACCATGAGAACATCTGCGAAGCCGCTTCGTGTTAGAGTTGGTTACTTAAGAGAAATGACAATGCATGTAGTCAGGAAGAGGGATAACTTACCAAGGGGCGGCAGCCATATCTCATGCCAGTCCAGGGTTGCTGTGGGAAGGACGGACTGGTTCCATGAGTTATCAGAATAGCTGAATTCAGATGTCCTGGCATTGATGTCCACAGGCCTAACGGCAAACTCTTTGGATAGATGCTCCCACCAGGCTTCGTAACGATCGACGGCTCGAGCAACAAACAAGGCCCATCGCTTCTCCCGAATTTTGCTCAACAAAGATAGCCTGGCATCATTGTCCTTGTCCTTCAGGTCCGAGCCGGCAGTTGACACCTGTGGGCTTTCTGCTCCTGCAGACCCTGTAGTCTTGTCCAAAGGGTTTTTGGACAGAGAATCATGATAGCCGGCGGTAGAGTCCCAGAGACCCCAGAGGCCATCTTTGCAACCGACTTCCTCCTTCATCTGCTGAATAGCAAACATCAACTTTAGATGGGCAAGACAAGAATCCGCCGTCAGAGGGGAGCAGCCGTTTTCAAGCTTCATGTTCTTAAATCCGGCAGTCAGATCGACGTCTTGGATAGCTTCGGTTTGGTAGGGAGGGGGAGAGTCAGACTGAGAAGCACCTTCGCTGGTAACATTGCCGTCTTTTGAAGCCATGCTATTGGACTTGGAGGCATCGAATGCGACGTTGGAGATAGTGGGTGCCCTGTTAGAAGAGTTGGACGCTTGATTGTGCTTAAGCCACCAGATAGAGTGCCGTCTGTTGGGTTGGGATATTCCAGAAGTTGCCGACATCTTTGACGAGGGACTCGGATGTCTTGGCCAGAGAACCCAAGAATTAGAATAAACAACAGAAGCAAGCCGAGAAACTGAGAGAGCGCAATGAAAAAGTGATGATTGTGAGTCAAGCCGTGGCAGTTAAAAACTACTTGAAAGGTCTTTACTCTTGAGTCATTCAAGATGGCACACTCGCGCAGGAGTCGAGGACTTTCATTCTTTTGATACACGTGCTCTGAATCCATGGTCGTGCCGGTCGAGGGCTGTCAACCTGATGTGAAGCCTGAGATGCAGCCAATTCTAGCGGCTAGTCAACTTGGTAACTCTCAGCTGAACGTCGCGTTGTTAACTCTTCATCCGCCTCGTCACTCCGACCTCGAATGCGCTCTCAAGCATCAGGTGAGCCTTTTCGAACGCGGTTCATTTCGATAACACAAGGACGGATTGCAGCGTTTCCATTTTTACATGACCGAGAACTCAATCTGGTATGCTGCCCGAGATGCATCATTGTGGTTGACATGTGTTGCGATATCTCCCACACATAGGATACTTGACTCGTTGCATTAACACAAACACGTCAAGCTGAGGCATGCGGCCGGTGGGGCTTAGCGAGGGCCGCAAGGCAGCTTACATGTTCTGGCGCCAAATGAGTGGAGGACCCCGCCTTTCAGCTGCTGTTCCATGCATGGAAGTACGACCATAGAGGCCGCTATCAAGCGGGGGAGCATCGTTAGGCGTTCTAGAAGCCTTCTTTCTGCATGACTGAGACGTCACAGAGGAGGTGCTGATAAGACAGAACAAGGATTTGAAATGAACGGTTTAGATTAGCAGGAGAGTAGAACCCTTTATGGATACTGTTTTTGGATACTTTCTTGTTTCCACCGGTTAAAATTTTTAATTTCTTTCACACAAAGAGATATTTGATTGTATGGCACCTAGGACTTCTGGGCAAAGAAAGATGACGCAGTGCAAGTTGACGTGAAGAAAAGGAATGCTGTTTACAAACTGAATAGAGTTCCTACAAAGCTCATTTATTACCTACTTTTGAAGAACACATGGAGGTGTGTATGAGTCAATGCTGCGAAACCCCTCCATACAGTTTCTGGTACAGCTTGCTCGTCCTTTCAAAGCAATGGTCCAGTCTCGTTTCCTCAATCCTATCATTATGATCAACGATCAGCCAGCAGTATGATTGCAACTGAATTTAATACTATCTCGGGCTCAATTGATGCGTATGCCACACAAGATTAATGCCTAGGATAGGAGCCATAAACGAATCTGGATTGCCTGCGAGAAGCGTAAATCACTTGCCGTATCTGACAATAGCGCCTATCATCGTATCCCGGGCCGTTGGGCTATGTAACCAAACGATACATACAGAGCTTCGGGTACGTCTAGCATTCAAACCCATTTCCTGTGGTCGAGTCGTAGTCTGCTATCAAAAAACTATTTCCGTAGCATCAAAAGATTCTGTTAGGCCATAGAAGGGCCTCGGATTGTCTTCAATCCGAATATGCTATTCCCTGTTCCCAGTTTGGATACAACGGTGTTCCTGCCATAGGTCCTTTTACTGATGGTTCCTCGAACAATTGGTGAAAATCCTTCACGAGTTTGGTTGACATGCATAGTGTTTCTTGTGGGGAGTCCAGGTTTGTCATGCTGGGTCCCATCTGAATAATCATATTTGACTACCTCAGATTGTCAGATGGGAATAGGAAATTCTTGGCAGGTTGTCGGGGCTTTCTCCGTCCGGACCAGGCGGCCGCGGCGGTGTTGGGAAATGATCAGGCTGTGTTATGTTGCAAACGCCATGACATGTGGTGCATGAGGTGGAGTTAGGTGCCGGTGCCATAATATTTGATCATGCACAGTCAGTCTCCTGGTTCCATCAATTTTCATTCGTATGAGACTCGATACTCAAAATTTGATTTATCGATCGCCTTGTTGATAAGGTCCCAAGGCATGCCCATTGTCCAGAACAGCTTGAGACCTGCTCGCATGGTGTAACGGGTGACTTGGTCTGGTGCAGACAGAGATCGACAATGGGTCAAATGGGTTAAATAATGGTCACTGACAATGTGGGTGCACAGCGAAGTCAATTACTACGTGTAACAATCTTTCTTGGTCCTCGGTGTCCTTGTGTCAGGGAGAGGAAGAACCAAGAGAAGTCTTTCATGACCGGGCAGCTTCCTTTATAGAATTCTCATCATGTCTCGGCTATATGGGTCATTATCTTCGGTCATCCGGCTCCAAACATCTTCTGGAATCAACCACGCATTTGTGCCACTCAATCATCCTGTCTCTGGTGTCCCTTGTGTTAGCAGTCGGGAACATCCCTTTCCTTGGACTGCCGTGTCCATGTGACACGTAACGTCTCCAAGGAAGATACGAGGATTGAGCATATGGCGTGCCAGATCATAAAAACGTCTATCGTTGTTGGCAGTTTGTCTTTTTAACATCAAGCTGAGTATGCAAAGAAATGCCCAACCAGGTCACTCTCCCAAAGACAATATAATACGAATACATACCAATACATAGGTGCGGACCATAACTGAAGACTCTAACCACACGAAACTGCCATAACATCAACTATTTTGATAAACATTAGCTTACCTAACGGGGCAACATCTCCTCTCGCCAGTCAACATGCCCTGTACCCTGTACAAAACCACCATAACTGCGATGGTTCAGGAGCAATGTGTTCTCGTTAGTTAGCAGTTCCGCTTGGAGTCCTATCAGTAAAAACTTTCACTAAGCTTCATAACGGTCAACAGTCCGAGCAACAAAATAAACCCATCTTTTCTCCCGGATCTGGCTCAGAAGGGGCAAGGTCTTGTGCTGTGGCTCAGGGTCTGGTCTTCGGAGCTCTATGGAAGGATTTCCCCCTTTTCAATGCGCGCCAAGGGAATGATGCACTGGATCGAGTTCCTGAGTGTGTTCCATGCTGTCCCACAGTCCCCAGAAACTGTCTGTTAATGCGATGGTCTCTTTTATCTTTTGGATGGCGAACATCAATTTCTGGTGGGCAAAGCATTTGTCAGGGGTGGGATCATAGGGTAGGTTGTCCAAGTAAAGGGGTGCAAGGTTAAGTCGGCTGTGCTTTCAGGCTTGACACCATTTACCGAGTCTCTCATCGCCAGTTTTCTTGAAGCCGTAATTCTCTGAAGTATAGTCGATGCTGCTGGTCTTATCTGATGGTTTATCTGATCATGTCTGTAAGGCCTTATCAGAATCGTTGGCCTTCATGTTGGATGAAGCTTTTCTATGAAGTTATTTGTCTCTCTACAAATCAAGGAGATCAAGACCTAACAAGGTCAATATGAGCCTTCAACTAGGTAGTGTCCAAGGTTCTAATCTTGCAATATCCGTCGCTCAGGTTATTTGAGTGGGGGGAAAAGCGGAGTCTAAAATCGCATCCCACTTATAAGATTTAAGGTTTCCATGAGTCCACCCTTTCCGTATTGTGATGATGGGTAAGGGCAAAGACAGCATCGTGGTATCCCCGCTTATTCAGTGCTCACTCTCACTCATTAATAGGCTTTAATCGTTGACTGAGAACTCACAGATAAATTCTTAACACAATTCAACCACTAGACTCTTTTCAGCCAGAAGCCCCAAAAGCAACCTCGCATTTGACAAGGCATACTGAGCTGCTCTATTTAAACCATTGGCTGATTTCTATCAACCACCATGGCGGCCTTACGCCATGTGTTGACGCTCGTATGGTCAAGCTGTCACAAATTGAGAAAGCTGGATGCAGGCCCAGCGTTCTGTCCTGCGTTCGTCGATTCCCATCTTGCAAGTTCCAACATATGCCAAAACAAAGAATAATACCCTTTGTTAAATGAAAATACATCTACACAAGATATTAACGACAACTTCAATAAAAAATCCCGAAAGAAGAAAAGGTGAAAAGATGAACAAATAGACAAAGGAAAAGACTAGGTGCCAGGGAACTATTGAGCAAAATGACTGTGACTCCTTCGCTCCAAACCATAGGTGATGCCCTGCCCAAGAGCAGGATGTCCAAACACACCCAAAGTCCACAGCACACGTAATAGGACCAATAGTCCCACTTAGGTGGCTTACTTTCGGCCTATTACCATTCAGCTCCCCCTGTTTCACAAGGAAAGTACTGCTCGGGTCGCCCTCCCTACCACTCAGACCCTCTAGTCGTTGTACAAGGTCTCCCCTCCAGTAATTCCTTCTCCACATCTCTTCTTGCTGCAGGTTGTCATTATCTGACTGCCCTCCTCTCTGCGATCTTTCCCCTGTTGAACCAATCCCCTCAAGCTGGGACTCCTCGACCCTCCCCAGACCTTCCCCTTTCAGGTTGTCAATCCGCGATTCATATCTCCTCTTCAGAGTCTGCTTATGCAAGTTGCCACTTTGAGACTCATCCTCCGTGTCCAAATTCCCCTCATCTGGACTATTAACTTCCGGCATATCCCCTTGCACCATTTTCCCCTTCTTCAGATTGCTATTCTCAGAGACTATATCCCTGCCCTGAGTAGCCTCTGATGCAGCACCAATCTCCATCCCCAAATACTCCTGCACATCAGCCTCACCTGATACATCCCCCTCCCGAATTTCATTCTTTAAAATGCTAGATAACCCAACTTGCTTACCAACCTCAACCCTTCGACCTCCCGTCCCAGCTGTTCCACCCCTTCCAATTTCCCCGTAACCCTCCTTACCCAACAGTCTGCTTGCAGCCCCGCCCCAGCACCAGGTAAGTCCGGCAGCCCAGCAACCTTGGTATACGTCAGTTCCGGGCTGGCAGCTGGCGTGGGGGGCAGGCGTGGGCCAACAGAGGGAAGGTTTATGATACCCCAGGCGGGGTTGGCGTTCGATTTGGAGGCGAGATGTTTCTTCTTCTTCTTCCACTCGGGAAGGTCTTCTTTAATAACATGCTCCTTCTTGGGTTCTGATTGAGACCAGACGGTTTGCACCTGGCGAGTGCTTGTGCTAGAAGAAGCGGTGCTGGGTCGGGCTGTAGTGGAGAGGACTTCTGAATCTTCAACCCGCTGACGCTGCTGATAGAGCTCTAGACCTGAGACAACGCCTTCAGCAACAGAGGCGTAGCTCAGACCGGTGAAGGGCGCTGAAGGCTTCTGCCACAGACTGATGTGCTGACGGTGCAAAGACTTGACGAGTTCTCCCAGGAGTAAAGAATCGCCGCAGTCGTGGGTGCCGTGGTGAGAACAGGAGGCTGGTTTCAGGCCGCCGCTGGCGAGTTCCTCCAGAGATTGGTAGAGCGTCGCAAGTGTGCGAGACAAAAGAGCCTGGCGACTTCCATCGATTGACTGCACGATCTTATCCCGGATGGGGAAGCCCAGGGTTTGGATTGGTCTCGAGCTCTGCAAGGCAGCGATTTTGGTCATCGAGGCGAAGATATCCTCGTTTCGGAATACATACGAGATGTAGATCCAAAGAATGAGATCGCGGTTGTAGGACTGGGGAAGAGTGTGCGCCAGACGGGAGATCCATCTGTCAGCGTAGACCTCAAGAGCGTCATAAAACTGAAATTTGTCGACGACTAGAGCGAGTTGGGCCAGAAGATCGAGGTCGACAGACTTGGGGACTCTGGGGCCCCGACCGTGGATGGCGTTCATGATGATCGTCACAGCCTGGGAGTCGAATCCCTCGCTAAGTTGAAGGTGGACGCGGCCATCTGGTTGCTTGGGGAGCTTGCCTGAGCCGAAGAGCTTGGTCTTTAATACCTTAGATGCCAAGGCAAGGTGCTTCGAGGAAACTTTGATGCGGACCCCTGGTTTAGGGGGCGCTGTGCTGGTCTGTTTGGGCTTCACGCCGAGCAGGTCGCACGGCGCAATGGCAGAGCTGCTTCGTGGCGGGACGATGAGGAGCACATCGGCGTCGGGGTCAACCTCGTACAGCGAGGTCAGGTTAACAAAGGGTGATGCCACCACTACGACCTGGAGGGAATCCATCACGGTTTCCAGTCTGTTTCCGGTTTACGTGCGGTCGGTTTGTCTCACCGCAACTTGAGCCGCATCCAGCGTCCCTGTCTGCGAATCTGGGAAGGATAAAACGACAACAAAACAGGGGAGACAGTCGCGCGCGCATTTTACCAGCGGGTTGGTTCGTTATTTAATTGGGTGTGTTAATATGCTGTCAGAATGCGCCTTCTCTGTGCCATGGCGTGCGGGGCAAATGCGATCACGCAATGTCTGGGCATTCCTCCTTTGGCAGTGAAACAACCTCAACTCTTCGTTCTCTCCCTTCTCAGCCCGTCCTCAGCCACTGATGAACCCTCGAATCACGATAACCGGACCAATCAGTCATCGTGTCACAATTGTGCGAAGTTAACCCGTGTGGCGAGAACGCCACACTCTCATCTTTAATGGGCTGTTTGAGAGTTTGCGATTTGTCAAGCGACGAAGCATGCCCCGTGGGGAAGATACCTCTGGCACTAGATTAGGGATTTCGGGCGAATTAAACCCGATGACCACGATTATCTCCGGTCTTGGCGCCGATCTTGTTATCCGAGTCAAAAATCTTGGGCACGGGCTGTCAAACGGCTATGTAGCACGTGAGCATAGGCTATGCATAGCTCACCTGCCATGAGTTTATGTTCAGATCATCTCAGAGGTTCTCGTCTTTATGTCAACTCACAAGGTTTCTCTGGAGACGACATTTGCTGACATTGGTGGACCTTACCCCTTAATCCCTGAGCGGCCGAAGTCGGTAGCGATAACCCTAACCCTGAAACATCGACGGAATGCGGTCAACAGGCAAGAACACTGGAGGGCTAATACGAGCTCTGTTTCTCTGACACTAAGGCATGGAAACCCCAAGCTTCATATAAATATAGCTCCTAGACTCCACAGCTTCCTCAACTTCGAGATGCAACCGAGTTCCAAGAAAGTTTGCCAAAGCTTTCTGATTGCGCCACGCGCTTTTAACACTTGTTATTTTCTTACCTCAGTGCAGCATTGCATGCCCAGGTTTTGATGCTCCTTAGTGTGTGAGTAATATGGATAGATGACCAATGGTCTCGTTTTATTGTTAGCATAGATATCTGAGGTCTTAGAGTGAGGCAAGAACGGCGGCCAGAATGCTGTGCTCATCCACTTCGGATATCTTGCCTGAGACATCAAAGACATTCATCTTGCTCTCTTCTGAGGTTACGTCTCGGAAGCAGTTGGCAGGGAGTAAAGACCTTCTGACCTCTGTGCCACGATCGGCAAGAAGCATTATGATGACTTCTCTCCAACATCCAGCTTCAGGCTTTCTCCTATCAAGATGACGGGGTGATAATCCTTCGTTCCAGGTAGGCTTACTCCAGAGGCCTTCACTGGAAGTGAAGCCATCATATGTGGCGTCAAGCGGCCGAGTGAAGAATGGTTTGCCATGGTTTGCCATCTTCTAGTTTTCAGGGTGATTTTTGATCAGTCCTTCATCCCTACACCACCTTAGGCTATTGTTTGGCTGCGGGCGCCGTTGCTGTCAAAGTGAGTCTCGATAGGAAGGTCACCTTCACCACGTCTTCTAGGCTCATTCCTGTTAATTAGCGCTCTGGCTACGCCTCTATGTTAGACTTCTCACCAGGGGTTGCACACAACAAAAGTATCATATGCCCTTGAACCCCTGTAGAAGGAGTTCCATGATATTCATGTAATATGCGAGATGTAGGGGTAGGTGTCTAAGGCAAGTTGAAAAGCTTTAACCACCTTCCTTTTATTCACCGAGACCTATCGTCATAGCTCGGCCCCATTGGTGGTCTTTCTTCATAGAGTTGATGCTAACTCAAGATATATACACCTGACATATAGGCTAAAAGCACGAATATTGTTGCATGACTGGGGCGCTTGTCCATGACAATGTCTCCTGTTAGAACTGTCCCAGGAGCAATATATTTACAGTGGCTGTCCAAGAAGCGCTTGGAAACGTATCCACCAAACAGATCGCTCCAAGCATCAGGTCCCGACACACGACACACCCACATTCCCAGACTCGGTACACTACCATACTTAAGGCCAATCTTGCGAAGATGTACGAGAGAGACGAAGGCCTCGAACATGAGGGCGATCATGACTTGAGTTAATGTGGTCCAACTTTAGTCCGACCTGCCATTGCCATTCATATAGCACGCCGTGCCGCCGCCGTCGGTCCAGAGAGAGTAGCACCACCCGTTGCGTGCCCGTTCCGCTACAGGCGCCAGACAGAGCCAGCTCGCGGAGAGATGTGGTGCTGAAGCCTTCGGTGGTATCGAATACCTCGAGAGGGAATGTTAGGGCTGTGGCGACTGTAAAGAGAAGAGATCTGAGGGAGACCATGGTAAGCGCTGTCCGATGTCCCGCGATTGGAGAGAAGACCGCAGTGGGGAGCTGACAGTGAGGTCAATAACCCTCAAACTAAGAATATGACTACCGGCTTATAAACTTTTATGTTGTGCTGCCATGACAACGGCCTTAAGCGGTTTCTTCTACATCGCAACCCGACAATCCAGAAGTAACAAACACCAAGCTCCCTCCCCGCTCCCTGTCTCTTACCCCTGGCAAGGCGGCATCACTATCCCAATGTATATGCAACCTTCCGCTGGTGTCTTGGCTGCTTGGCTTACCATCATCCCAGCCGGGCGGATCCACAAACCGTTGGATGACAATCTCCGCGTTACACTATCCGTACCCCTTGTCAGGTAAGAAAATCCGGGGTTGAGAGGGATTTGATGCCGTATTCGGCGTCTCTTTCTAGAAAATCTTCATTGTTACACTGATGAACGGAGTCGGGTTGAGCGGATGGAGAATTTAGGCTGAATCATCCTGCTCTTGTACCAATCGTTGCCACCAGTCACATTCGGAAACTGAAGTTATGAGTCTAAGTTTTCTGTCCGAGGATCTAAGCTGGATCTCTTTATTCAAGCGCTGGTGAGATGGGAGGGGCTTAGCTCCGCGTGTGGCCTACAACTGCCGTCGACATAGATGCATTTGTTGGCAGAGATTTTTTTGTATTGAAATGTGAGCACACTTGTGAGCCGCAGTGCTAATTTGTGACTGCACCATTGCTATCCGGTTGGGAGTGTTAGAACCATCCAGCTGGACCTGATTCTGTACATGTAGCTACCAAGTGGAGATCAATTGAATGCATAACCTGGGAGTCTCTTTTTAACGAATTCGGATAGTCGTACAGTTTGAACTGGCAGAACTGTGGGAATTTTTCGGCGGGAAGGGATGGTAGGCTCACTGTCAACCCGAACATTGAAACTTAGTGTTGAGCCAGATGCGGACCTCTATCCAGGCGTACCGGCGCAGCCCGCACGATTGAATACTCCGGTAACTGCAACCCGTCCGGCAACAGCTATCTGGCCATCTACGGCTGGACGCGCAACCCCCTGGTTGAACACTACATCGTCGAGTCATACAGCGCATCCAACCCATCGTCGGGCGCCCAGAACCTGGGCGCAATTTAGTCGGACGGGGGAACGTACAAGATCGCTAAGAGCACGAGGTATAATGCTGACCCAATCGAAGGAACCAAGACATTTACGCGGTACTGGAGCATGAGGACGTCAAAGCGGGTTGTAGGCACCGTGACGGTTACGAACGATTTTAATGCTTGGAAGACTAAGGGGTTGAATTTGGGTAGCCGCGACTATCAGCTTGTGGCGACCGAGGGGTATAGGAGTAGTGGGCCAGCTTCGATAACTGTCCAGTCTGGTTGACTGAAGCCAGATACGGGGGATAGGGACTGCGTACAGGGATGTCAGGGTCTAAGTCTGGGGAAGAAGACTTGCCTCACCGAGTTGGAGTCGGGGACGAGCTACTGCATATTAGCAACTATCTATTCTGTTTTGGAACCGGCCTTGAGCTTTGATGTTGTCAAATCCTCGGACACTGCGTTAGTTTTTTGCGTATACATCAGATATCGTCGAAAATCTTTCCCAATGAGCTTCCGGAACAGAGTTCTTCCTTCAAACTTTGGTGAGCCCGGGTGTGTGAACTCCGATAGTAAGGCAAACCGTAACTGGCCTTGCCGTTGGATGGGAGATTAAGCTCTTGATAATTCAAATAAAAAAAACGGCCTAATGTCCTTCTATCCGGTTACCATCGGTTACATCTCATACTCTGTATGGTTCTTTGATAAGACTCAGAGTTTCTCTGAGGGCTCCACACCATGTGTTGATTTGGCAATCTCAGGCTCGATCCTCACGAGGGCCAGCGATGCAATCGCAGTCGTGACGAAACGGGGCTAGCATGGCAAAAATTGCAGCTAAGCTCATGTCGATTGATCTTAGGCTGTGGGGAAAATGGGGCGCAATCGCTAGCGCACATGAGAAAGGCCTGCAGTATCACTCCAATGAGTAGCGGAGGGTCAAGTCACGTCTTCGGAATGCAGTGTGTACTTTCATTCGTTTCCTGGGATAGTAAGAAATCCTTGCTTAAAACCAATTGGATCTCTCTCTCCGCAAATGCTGATCGTAGATCACTTGGGATGGTGCGCTGGATGCAGTCAGAACTTCCCATTGCTGGTCATATCCGCAAAATGTGCCGTGGCTGCGGGTCTCCATCCCTCTAGATCAGCCCCACACCATTTGGCTGACTATCGCTCTCTGATTGGCCACTCAATGAGGAGTCGGCGAGGTCGCAGACAGGTTACCCCACAGTACCCCACACAAATCCCAATTGGTTCTATTAGACCCATAGTGCCCCACTCTACCCCACTCCCCGCACTTCCCTTACTCCCATTGATGGAACTGATGGCAGATTTGACCCTTTGATCCAGAATTTTGGATCATCTCGAGTCGACACTTCGGCAATCCAGTCCGATTGAGTTGTGGCTAGTCTGCCACGAGTTTTGCCAAGTTTTGAAGTTTCTGACTGTCTGGCGCTTGCGAATGCTAGCACCGCTCAGCCCAAAATTGCGTAAAATCTGGCCACCTGGGGGGCAGAGAGCCTAGAGTCTTAAAAATCTAGAGACTTTCTGGAGAGTGGAATTGTTCGGACGCTGAAGGCCAGTGAGCCAGTGGCTGCTCATCCATGACGAGTGCGTATCGTTCGATCCTATCGATACGGGAAGCTGAACTAGTCTGAGCAGTCTCCTCTGACCTGGCTTCGACATGGCTGACATTCCGGCGCTCCACCGCTGTCCCGTGTGCTTCAAGACATACAAACGACGAGAACATCTCCAGCGCCATCGCAGTTCGCACACTTCGGAGCGGCCACACCGTTGTCTGCTGTGCAGTGCCTCCTTCCAACGGTCTGATGTGCTGAAGAGGCATCTCCAGACCTGCGACGGCGCCTCCACAACCTCGTCGTCGAGCAGGAGGAGGGCCTGCGATCGCTGTGTGCGCCAGAAGAAGGCGTGCAACTCGGCTCAGCCATGCCACAACTGCATTAAGCGCGCCGTTGAGTGCGTCTACTCGAACGCTACTCCGACTCAACAACCTTCCTCACAGCAGCAGCCTCAGCAGGCCCAACAGCCGTCATTACCTCAGCTTGAACCACAAGCTCAAGCAGAGGAGCCATCATTGCATCCGCAACCAACCCATCAACCGCAGCTAGAGACACGTCTCCATGCGCAGATACCACATCAAAACCCTCAACTACATCCTCAACTACACACGCCAGCTCTCTCTCATTCACATCCCTATCCTCAGCACCTCGCCATTTCCCCTCCAGAGACAGACTTCCGCGGCCTAAAGCATGAGCCTCTTCCAGAGACCGATCTTCATCATGGACCTACCTATCATGGCTCAACGTCACTCCATGATCCACATTCCTTCCCTCTTCATCCGCCACATGTTACAACCTCTCTACCCCACCCTGGGTCTGGCCATCTTCTGTACGATGATCACTTAGATGTCCTGGTTCAGCATGCCGTATCCCAGTTCCCGATAATGTCCGACGACTGGCTGGGTATGGATTTCAGTCATGTCACACCGCCCCTCGAGTATGATCCCATTGCCCACGAACCAGCCCGGAGTGAGGGCCGCAGCGAGGCCTCAGAAAGCTCTGACTATCGGGGATACTCTTTCAACTTCCTGTACGACTTCACCAGCAGGACAGGCCTAGTTTCTTCCTTCGACTGTGGCACACTAGGCCAACGAGAGCAGATCGTTGCTGCATTTGACCAAACTGCTCTGGCCAGCCACTACCCAGAGTTCATCCACTCCATCTCAACTCCATCTGTGCCCCCTGCACTGTCGGTAGAGGGCGGACCGGCAGACCACGGTCTCTCTTCATGGAACTCGTGGCTGCACAACCCCATCGTCATCAAGCTGCAGCAGGTGGTGGTGATGATCAAGAGCGTGGTAACCATAAAGCACGCCAACAGCTCCATCAACTTAACCTGGTCTGCGGCACTAGAACAGCGCTGTCTAGACTTTTTCTCCCCATCCCGGTTCGCCAAGCTCATTGAGCTCTACTGGTCAGTTTGGCATCCCAACGTCAATATTCTGCACCGGCCCACCTTCGACCCAACCAGCTGCAAGCCGGTACTCTTGGCCGCTATGGCTATTATTGGTAGGCTCCGCTGCCACGTGGTTTGTGTCCATTTCGATATTGCTTACACTGTTCTAGGCGCCTGTGTCTCGCCCGATCCAATCGACAACGAAGATGCCAAGATGTTGCTAAACTGTGTCGAGGAGATGGTCTTCACGGACGATGACTTCTGCCGTGACATCGATTCCCCTGTTAGCGGCGAGGACGCACCGCCTGTGACAAGTCTGGATAACAGGAGGAGACTGCAGGCGCTGCAGGCAGCGTACATTGTGTGCTTGTATCAGAATTGGGAGGGAACGGACGCGGCCAAGAGGAGGATACGGAGGCACAGGTTTGGGACCGTCATATCGGTAAGTGTGATGGCATAGCTTGTAGTGAACAGTGGCTTACGCGGAGGGAAGGTTGCAAGAGATCTGGGCATTGATACCGCCCGGCATCTTGACTACAGTAAGCAGCATAAGCATGACTTCAGCTGGTTGGAGTATGTCGTGCGAGAGGAGCGTATCCGGTAGGTCTAAGCCCAGGTTTTCACACAGAGGGCGTAGCTGACTCTTCCAGTCTATTTATCTGGATATTTCTCATCGATACGGCGTTTGTCATCTTCAACAATCTGCCTCACCGCATGGTTATCAAGGAGATGAAAATGCACATGGCGAGCCCGGAAGCGTGCTTCCAGGCTGCCACAGCAGAGGAGTGTCTGGAGCAGATCCATCGCTGGATGCATCCAGAGACTCCGTTCTACAGCTTGCTGCTGAGAGATGCCATAGAGCATCTTTGCCTAGAGACAATGACTCCAGAGACTCACCGGCGGTTTGCCCAGTTGGGCCCCGTCAATCTGTTTGCTATGGTCTCAGGTTGGTTTACCCCCCGGTCAGTCCCTTTTCTGCTCTCGCTAACGTTGTCTCTGCAGCAATTCATTACATCATTTTCCAACAACAAAACTCCTTCACCATTGACGGTCAGCTGGTTCCAATCCGCAACGGGTTAAGGAATTGGATTGAAATCTGGGAGAGGTACCTTGAGACGCCCATCTCGAACTCGTCGCACGGGCTGCTACAGGACGACTGTCTGCCCCCAGATGTAATGTGGAGGAGGGTTGGCTTTGTGCGCTACTCGGCCGAGTACTGGCTGCTCGGGAGTTTGTTAACAGACCGCATCGCGATGAAGATGTCGCCCCCGGAGGACGAACAAGGAATTCCGGAGACGTCGCCTCCAGGGGCCCTGCCATCGTCGTCGGGGCCGCGCAGCAAACCTAGATCAGTGGAACCGATCCTTAACAAGTACGACCAGACGAGCATGCGACAGGTCAACGACCTCATAACCGACTTCAAGAGGTTTCATGTCGGATAGATGGAAGCATACGAATGAAGACACGGTCTCAAAGGCAAAAGCAAGCTTCATTGCTGCTTCCAACCCCAGGACTCTCATTCGTGCCTGTGACACCTCGGAACTGTGCCTGCCACGCCGTTTGTTCCTATGTTTTGTTGTGTTCAACCTGGATGCCCATTTCCCATCGTGGAGACTGAAACAGGGGTTTCGCGCATCGGCGAGCATTGGGATTGGCTAGCAAGCAGCGTCTAACAAACTACTGGTCGTGTCGGAGCTGACACGGAGGAGTGTTCAGCACTTTCCAGTGTCCAGCTGGACACTTAGGGCATGAGATTTTGCAGCTTTTGGGCTTTTGCCTGGGCTAGACGGGTGGGACCCTCCCACACCCCGCGTTAACTCCGCGATTCCTGATCCGCCAGGGGCGCGAGGGACAGCAAATGCCAGTAGGCAACAGCTGGAGAACAGTTGGGGCCCGGTCACAGGACTCCATTGCCCCGGAATCCATAATCCCACCTCCACTTCCGCGCTAAAGGTACCCCGGATTCCGACAGTCTTACCCATGTCACTCCCACATTTCCCCCGACGCCGATCGCACCCTAGCGGCCCCGGCAGGGCGGTCTGCGGCTCATCGTCCGGTACTGTCGCCCTCACGGACCCGGAGCTGACGGCGAGTACTTGAATCGGACATGTGCTCTCCTCGACGAGTAGGCTCATCTTTTCTCCTCGTCCCCGTCCGAATACGCTGCACTAACACAGCCAGTTGCTCCGGACGAGTCACCGTCGGCAGTGCAACATGGCCTTGGTCACAAATGTTCTCGCCGCCGTCGTGGCGGTCGCCCTTTTCATCCGGCTGTTGTTCACCGGCCGTCGGCCTAAGAATTATCCGCCTGGCCCCCCGACCCTGCCGATTATTGGTAACCTCCATCAGGTGTGTTCTCGAACTCAGGAAGTGAAAGAGTTCTAGCAGAATGCTAACACACAGCAGATGCCCAAGCGTGATGCCCATCTTCAGTTTGAGAAGTGGGCGCGCGAGTATGGCCCGATCTACAGCCTCATCCTCGGCACCAAGACGCTTGTCGTGCTCAACAGCGACAAGGCCGTCAAGGACCTGCTGGACAAGAAGTCCAACATGTACTCACACCGTCAAGAAATGTACATCGGTCAGACCCTGTGCAGTGGCAACCTTCGCATTCTGATGATGGGCTACGAGCCGCGCTGGCGCATGTGCCGCAAGCTCGTCCACACCCTGCTCAACATCTCGGCCGCCAAGTCCTACGTCCCCTACCAAATGCTGGAGAACCGCCAGATGCTCTACGACATGATTGTTCAGCCCGAGCGCTGCATGTACAACATCCGTCGCTACACCAACTCGCTCACAACCACCATGGTCTTCGGCTGGCGTGGCCCGACCTACGAGGATCCCCGTATGATGCAGCTGTTTGATGGCTTCTCCGAGTTTGCTGAGCTCAATCAAACCGGCATGGCTGGTCTTGTCGACTTCTTCCCCTGGCTGCGCATCCTGCCCGACTTCATGCTGCCCATTCGCAAAAAGGCGAAGGAGCTCCACCGCAAGGAGAAAGAGCTGTACATGGGCCATTGGCTCAAGGCTAAGCAGGAGACTCTCGCCGGTACCATCATGCGCTGCTTCGCCGAGGACCTTGTCGAGGTCCAGAAGAAGGAGGGTTTTGACGATGACCAGGCCTGCTACATCACGGGCACTCTCCTGGAAGCCGGCTCCGACACCACCTCTTCGACTCTGTATGCCTTCGTCCAAGCCATGGTGCTCTACCCCGAGGTGCAGAAGAAGGCCCAGGAAGAAATTGACCGCGTCGTTGGATCCAAGCGCATGCCCACCATGGACGACGAGAAGGATCTCCAATATGTCCGCCAGATCGTCAAGGAATCCCTCCGCTGGATGCCCACCACCATCATGGGCGCGGTTCCCCACGCTGTTACCACAGACGACTGGTACGAGGGCTACCTCATCCCCAAGAATGCTGGTGTTGTCAACAACGTCTGGGCTATTCACATGGATCCTAAGCGTTACCCCGATCCTCGCACGTTCAACCCCGACCGCTACAAGGACGACTTCCAATCTCTGGCCGACGCTGCTGCCAACCCGGATCCTTCCAAGCGCGACCAATTTACATTCGGTGCCGGCCGCCGTATCTGCCCTGGCATCCACGTCGCGGAGCGCAGCCTTTTCCTTGGTGTCTCGCGTATGCTCTGGGCATTTAACATCACTCCTGCTCTCGACAAGAATGGCAAGCCGATCATGCCCAAGGCGCATGATCTGACTCAGGGCTTTGTCTGCCAGCCGGTTGAGTTCCCTGTCACGATCACTCCCCGCGATGAGAGCCGGAAGCAGATGGTTATTGATGAGTGGCGGACTGCGGAGAAGGAGTGGCTTGATCCGGTGACAAAGCAGTGGAAGGTATGCCCGCTTGGACCGGCGAAGAGTAGGAGGTTGAGGAAGGATGATTTTGAGTAGGGAGGTGTATGCTTTGTAATTGTTTTTGGTTATGCCCATGTTATGATATATCTGGCGGTGTTTTGGATGTCTATCAGTGCATTTTGATAGTATTTTTATCAGTGCTTATAGCGTGTAGTTTGGATTGAATTGGAAAAATTGGCCAATTTTTGGTATCTTCATTGCGAGATTCTGGTGTCTTCCTGAAACCAAAAAAGCTATAAGTGAAGGAATAAAAAATTTCTATTCGAAGCACGGTAATCCTAGAAAAGGATCAAAAGGTGAAACCCTTCAACTTATTGCCCGTCTTTAACACTGCATTTCGAACTTCCAGCTTCTAACTATCTCACTCTCCACAGTAAGCATTTTCACCTGCATGTTCACCTCGGCACTCGCCTTCGCCGTCTCTACGGCGAGATTCCATCGCATTCACCACTTCAACAACGCCATCGATTTTCTTACTCGGCACTTAAGCCCAAGCTCCAGTTCATCCCGTCAGCTCCGACGTATCTAACTCCTAACTCCTCCATCATCTCCGCCACAATCCACAATCCAGTGTTCCAGCAAACACCTTAATTTCCTCTGTCCCGAAGACCGTCCCCACAGCCACGAGGCAAGTTACAAATTCCTGCACACCCCGCAGCTGGTTTGTTGGCTGGAGATGATCAAGGCTTATTGAACCGATGGTTGGGAATGTGATTTGCTCCAAATCGGCATGGATACCCGATGATGGTGAACTGGAGCACCCCGTGGGGTAATTTCGTGGAGCAATGGGGCATTTGGGAGTTATTGTGGAGTGGAGAAGAAAGTTGGCAGCGCCCGCGTGACAGGGCGGATCTCGGGTATCGCGGGGCTCCCACATTGCGTCCTGGAGTCCTACATGGGGGGATGCTACCCTGTCACAAGGATTTGAGATTTCCATCCCACCACCACTCCGACCGGATTGCTAAGACACCTGTGCAGCTTGCGCTGGGAGGTTGAGACAGAAATGTGAGTGAAAGAAAGGAGAGGAGACGGGCCGAGCCCTGCGGAGAAGACTCGTGGACGGTGTTGATGCGAGGATTGGAGATAGGATGAGTCCACTTATTTTGTATAGGGCAGGGGATGAAGAGAAGGACAGTTGTTCGTCTGAATCTTAACTCGATTGTCCTTCACTCCCAGCATCTCAAGTTCCTTACACTCATCATCCCAAACTCACTCATCACCCACGGACAATTTGTCGCGCTTGACTTCACTTCTTCATCTACCCCAAACTCCACATCGGGGACCACCAAAATGTCCTGTAGCACAACAGCCCTCGTCGTGCCCAATGTAGATGGCAAATTCGAGCTGCGCGAGGTCTACCTTAACGCCATTCAACCTGACGAAGTCCTCGTCGAGATCCACGCCTCCGGCCTCTGCCACACTGACCTTTCCTGCGCCGAGGGCATCCTCCCCTGCCGGCCGAATGCCGTGCTCGGGCATGAAGGTAAGCCCTCTTTCTTTTCTCGCTTTGCCTATTTGATGTGCATATATGTGTGTGCTGATAGAGAAAAGGCGCCGGCGTCGTTGTCTCGATCGGTAGCGACGTAACCCATGTCTCCCCTGGCGACTCCGTCCTCCTCTCTTTCTCCCACTGCGAGCGCTGCCCCCCCTGCATAACAGGCCACCCCGCCTACTGCCACAGCTTCAATGACCGCAATTTTGGTGGCTCACGCGCTGACGGCACGCCTGCCATGCTTTTGGAGCCTAACGACCCTTCGACAGGGATCTTCAGCACATTCTTCGGCCAAAGTTCCTTCGCCCGCCACACGCTCGTGCACCGCTCTAGTGTGGTCAAGGTCCCACAGGGGACTGATCTCGCGTTGTACGCGCCGATGGGTTGTGGTATGCAAACAGGTGCTGGAGCCGTCTTGAATGCGTTGGACGTCAAGCCCGGTAGTTCGGTCGCTGTGTTCGGTGTCGGGTCGGTGGGAATGGCAGCGGTTATGGCAGCGGCGAAAATCCGTGGCGCGAGGACGGTTATCGCCATCGACCTGCAAGACTCGCGGCTGGAACTGGCGAAGAAGCTGGGCGCCACACACGGGGTTAATGGTGGGGCGAAGGATGTGGTTGAGCAGATTCGAAAGATCTGTCCTCCTGTTGGCGTGGATTATGCGGTGGATTGCACGGGAGTACCGGCGGTGATTAGGACGATGATTGACTGCTTGGGGACGAAGGGACGTGCGGCGACGGTGGGCGCTCCAGGGTTCGGGAAGTGTGTAAGTGTGGATGTGATGGAGCATTTGACGTATGGGAAGGAGTATGTTGGGTGCTGTGAGGGGGATAGCTTGCCGAGTGAGGTGGGTTCACCTACGCAGGAGAGACTCTGAATGAGGTATAGAGGCTGACCAAAGTGATGCAGTTTATTCCGTTCTTGATGGAGGCGCACCGCAAGGGTCAGTTCCCGATGGACGAGTTCATAGCATATTACGACTTCAAGGATTACGAGAAGGCGATTGAGGATATGAAGTCTGGCAAGGTTATCAAGGCTGTGCTGAAGTGGGCATGATTTATTCGAAGATGACATCCTTTGGGGGTTTTATATGATATCTTTTCCCTTTTTTTCGTCATTGATATCTCAGTCGCCATGCCCTTTCTTGCGTGCAGCCCATAGTCTTGAGCTCAACCTGTCTTATTGGGACCGCTCTTTCACATTTGTTCTCCCTAGAAACCCTCATATTCTGGTGACAACCTCCCCGAGACAAGTGTCAAAAAGATCTAAAATTGAACAAGTCCTGTATTGGATACGGAGCCAAAAGTAGATATCTCTCTGCCCACGGCCAGAATCGAACTGACGACCTTGACATGGTTCGGAACTCATCTCCTACTAGTGTCACGCTCTACCACTGAGCCACGCGGGCTGATTGGTATCCGTTAGAACAGAAGTGGAGTGCGAAGGTTGATCTAGGAACAGTATTTCAGAAATTGTCTGATTGTGGGGTAGGAAGGGATAAGCACACCTAGGGCTTGGCGTGGGACAAAGTCTTGTAAAAGGTGGAGGATCTTGGGGGAGCTGCTGCTTCTGTGGGCAGCAATTTCACGCCGTTGCTTCGAGCTCTCAACAAGGGAAGGTCATAAACATGGAAAGCAGTGTCAAATGTTACGCAGGTACACTCTCGTAAATAACCTTTGCCTTGTGGAGTTTGACCTTTTGCTATTTTATCCTGTTTGCCCATTTTTCAAAACATCCCTGAAATTATTGTCACGTTCCAAACTCCATTCCTCCCGTCAACCAAAGCACAACCATAACGCCCAGTTGTGTATTCCATCAGAATGTTTGTTTTTTTTTCCAAGGTCAGCTGTACCACTCCCATAACATTATGGTCCCAATTTCGGTTCCTCAACCTCCCTCCATTCTCCCATCTCAGACTCGTATCCTCTTATCTTTCCCCCGCTCAGCCCTGAGCCTTTGCTTACACCCCGCTTTTAACTCTCTCCTATCGTCTTCCGAAACCTTATTTTCTCCGCAACGGATCAACCCCCGACCGATCCGCCGCCACATCCGCCTCACTCGTCGTCGGATTCCCCTTCACCACTCCCTCCCCAAACCACTGATCCGCCGACTCCCACGATGTTGTGGACCCGAACTCTTCTGGCGTCGGCGTCGGCGCCGCAGGAGGGAACCCCGCCTCACCGCCCCCTTCCCGCATAGCCTTCTTCATCTGCCTTCTGACATAGTCAGGAAGGGGATCGAGATCGGACCGGTCGGCGGCAACGTCGGCTTCGGATTCAGTTGGGTTGCCTTTGATTTCGGCGCCGAAGTGTTGTGCTTCGGGGGGTAAAGGTGAAGTTGTGGAGGCTGAGGCGGTCGGCGGCATCGGGCCGGGGTTGGACATGCTGGGGGTGGTTGGGCGGGTGGTCGCGATTAAAGTGCGACGCTGGGGTAGTTGGCCGTAGTATATTTTGGTTGTGAAGGTTGTATTGGGATAATAGACATAACTGGGAGGGGATGAAGTGATGTTAGGTGAATATGTGGGTTGCTTTGGATCTTGCAACTTCAGCTGGGTAAAGGAGCTGTTAGGAATGCTGGCACGGGCGGCGAGACTGGCCCGCACGACTGTTGCCCTGCAGAGAATCGTAGGGATGCGGATTAAAGATAGCATTTGCGATGGATACTGTGGTTTAATTGCTTCAATACCGGCGAAAGGTAAGCTACTTGGTGAGATGTTGCCATGTTGCAGGCGACACGTTCTCGACTTATAGTGCCCCCGCCTCTCGATAGCGGGGTCCTTAAGGTGACGTCACAACCACGAAGAGAAGTGGGCTTAAAGATCCTGCTAGGTCTTGTATGGGCCGTCAGGGAAACGTCACTCATAGTCGTTCAAGTTCCCAGTTCTCCTCTTGATTTTGGTTGCTTAGTGTGTAACACTAGCGTTGGTGGAAAAACGAAGGATCCTTCACTTGTTGAAGTACCTTATTGTTGCATCAGTGTGCTCAGGCATGTTATCTTGCTGATGCCAAACCCCGTACCATTCCAGACTACTGGCAGGTCTTTCGTAGACTTTCTTTCCCTGACCCCCCTCAAATTTATACTCCCGCCACTTAAACTTAGAGAACTCAAAAAGTTTTCAGGCAGAAAATGCCCCTTCCCTCGACTAGTCCTATAATAATCCAACTCAACTAGCCCCTGCTCATGGCTCACAAACCCATCGTCTTTTATCCTCCTGAATCTCATCAAACCATGGCGCGGGTCACATCACACAGCAAACGACGACATAAACTTATCATACGGACGCTAAAGCATGTTGCAGTCATAATCCAGGTCGCTCTCCTCCTAGAATAAGCCCGCTTTCCAGATAAGCTCGAGGTACCACAACATGAAGTAATCAAATGTAGATGCAGAGAGAGAGGAGGTCAGAAAAATGAGAATATCCCAGGTCGAACCACGTGCGGTTTGAGTAACTGGAGTGGAGATAGACATGTTTTAGTGCGACCTAGATGCTCATGCCGAAGGCGAATTCAGAGTCGGGGCTTTCTGAATGTAAGACCCGAAACTAACGACTACAGGGCGATAGAGTAGGGAGGGCCGCCTGCTCTTGCTTACTGATCTTATTATGTAGACCGTCTCGGTTTTAAACATGCGAAGACAACAGTTTCTCTGTCCAAAGCCCGTCGTTTGTTATTTTGAATGACCGGCTTCCGCAACTTCCTTGGAGAGTGAGGGTCAGTCTTTCCAGAACATGGTGCATCTCAACATCTTAAAATCATCACACAACGGCTCGCCTGAATCGTGCCGGAGCCCGTATTCCCCAAGGATTTCAACTACCCACAATATTTTCGTCACTTCCCACAGGAGAGAGTGACCCTGTGCATGAGGGGAGAAGGGTGATGAATACATCATTTTGCGAGCATGGTAATGCTTCTCCTGAACGGCCAAAGGGGCAGGCGAATCTTACACGGCAGTCTGGAAAAAGGGGCATACTACGGCCATAGTACGGCCAGTATGGATAGTCTGGGTCACAAGAGGAGGACGTATCGTTGTGCATGGCCACGGCCTGCATTTGCGTGTCTCGATCCGTCATGATGTGATCGAGGAGCCATTTTGCGAAGGGGCCAAACACTGGATGTTGCTCCTCTAAGGGAAGGAGAGTCTCATAGCTTAGGACATCGTAGTGTTTTCTTTCGGGTTGGTATAGCCCTCGTACGCTTCTTGAATGTAGGACCAGTGCTCAATGCGTCTGATTAAAGGCAAAGGGAGGACATTGTTCTGTTATAGGTATCGAGCTCCTGAAGCACCAAGCGTTCATCTCCAAGTATTGCGGTTTGTCCAAGAATGTGTAGTTGAAGTCAGGGTGACTGTTCCAGATGGAATTTGCCAACTAGACGTTGAGAGTCGGCCATACTTCATGCGGCAACGCATCGACCCACGACAGGTCCGTAACGGATTAAACTACCACCTTTTCGTACCTGAATGTACCAAAGAAAACCCCATTGATAGGTCGGTCAGTTGATTCAGGTGTTCTCAAGGGTCTTTCACTCGGCCATTGTGTGGTGACATTAGGACAAAATGCTCCTTGAAGAATTCGCCACCCTCAACATCATCATACCAAATTCCACCTCCGAATTTCTCAGCAATCCAAAGCATTTTCATCAGCTCCCGGACAATGAAGTAGCCGGTTTTCATGTGTTGACCAACTACAAGATTGCATCGGTCGTCGTGATCGGGTTGGTAGTTGGGGTTTTGATCATCAGAATCTCGGTCGACAAAGCTTGTAAGCACAATCCTCATACAGCCACGGTCGTGGGCACGGTTCAAGTGGGTAAGTGCGGGCAAAGATAAGTGCATCATAGCTCTCAATGCCGTTCTGGTGCGATTTCTTCTCGGATCTTGCCTCGTGATCAGACAAAAATATACTGAAGCAGCCATTCTGTCAAAGGCCCAAAGATTGGTTTTTCCTCCACAAGGTTCGAGCTCGTGGTGCAAACAACAAATTGACAGAAGAGCTCATAATGCTTTGGCTGAAAGTATTGGGGTAGAGGGAAGTTCTTGATCTCTGGGTCCGAGTGGTTTCTTTGCCGTGAAAAGGGTTTCCTTGTATGTCCTGTGGAGTGGTGCACCGGCGATAAAGTACCAGATAAATTGTCTTCTGCATTTGCGCCTTTATGTCGGAATCCCATTCGTGGATATGGCCCGAAGGAAGCTCTTTAGGATACTTGTTCATACACCAATGCAAGCACTCATGCACATATCAATGCCTGCGAGCATTATTGTGAATCTTGAGGAACGCTGGAAAGATTTTTACAAGCCGAAGAATGCAAAAGATCTACTCGATTTCATCATTGATAGGTTCCTTGCACAGCTCGGGATCCGCGGGTGAGATGCCAATGGGTGGCACGCGCTTTTCCTTCTCTGCCTCATACACTAGTTAACACGGGCCTGTTCCCATTTTATAGGCATAGTGAATGGTCAGGAAGTGCCCAGAATCCATGTTGTGAGAACTGAAGCGTGGCATATATTGTGAGAGGGCTTCTTCCACGTTTAGGACAGACCACAACCACACCGGCCAGAGAGCTATAGTAACATTGGCCTTCCAGATCTCATAGAAATGGCGACATGTTGTGACCAAACCCAGGAGATCATGCCCTATCGAGCAAGATGCAAAGATGTTGACCAGAACCTGTGTAGGTAAACCATATAGGTTGCAGTTCCCATCCGTGATTGTGAACTGTAACACAGGCCCTCGGATCCGGGTTAACTGGTCAGTGCTCGAGACGCTCAGACGCTCATCAGCAGTGTGTGAGAGAACGGAACGGTGAGGTTGGCTGCATGAAGAGCGCAGGATCTGCTCATCATACAACTAGGCAGTAAAAAGCACAGCAGGAAGCCCTTACCATTTAAGTAACAATTGCGGGTCCTGGCAAGGAGCGTTCCTCAATCGATATGTTGGCCCTGTGCTGAAGTGCCAAAGTTCGGCTCAAGTGATGATCTGGACTAAGAATCATCAACAACACGAAATGTGCATGCTCACCCACATCCTCGAGAAGTTTCTCAACCACCCAACATCTTCGGCACGACTAGTGCTGTGCCTGGCAAATGTAACGTTGCACCACTGACTGCTGGGGTCCGAGACTTGGCTTCTATGCTTGATAACTGGAGGGCTGTGGGTTGAGGTGTTGCAAATGCTGGTCATGCTAAGCAAGGATCAACACACAACATAGCTGGATAACTACGGCCGTCGGAATCGGCAGAGGAGTACAAGACTTGAGATGAAGGAGGGTGAAACACGGCAGCTTCCCATAAAAGGGTTCAGGCTTTTGCCAAGGGCAAAGGTTTTCATTGATCAAGAAGCAAGAATATGAACTCTGTTGCCACCAGAAGTGATTCCAGAAAAATATTAGACCTGGTTACCAGCCACTTGGCTAATTTACTCTGACCTTCACTGCTTGTCCACTAGAGTAGCAGGCGAACTAGGCTTTGAGGTCTATCCTCGATCACAATGTCAACTATCGTGGAAACTGGACCAACCCCCACAAATCTCGGTCTCCTGACAACGACTTTTACATCGCCCGCGGGGCGTGCCGTTGTTACTGGAGCTAGTGGGTCTGAAGGAAAAAAAAATGTCGCAATACTCTCACAGTCATGCACTCACGACAAGCCAGTTGATGCTACAACATGCTGGCCATCAGCTTTAAAGATTTTCGAGCAGTCTGCCCCTCCTCAGGGATACTACTCCCCAGGCCTGCAATGCCCAGTTGGATACTGGTCAGCTTGCTCAGCCACAGGAGGGAGCACCAGGTGTGCAGACTTTTTGGTGCAGTCGAGATTGAATGATGGCGAAACAGCTGTTGGTTGTTGTCCAAGGTTGGTCTTCAGTCTATATTCAATGGTGCCATAACTAATGTGCTATTTAGCAGCTACACCTGCGCGAATATCAACGGTCAAACATGCACGATGGTAGCCACTGCAGCCGTGATACCCACAGTAACCTGTGACGGGTCGAAGAGTGGTGCATTCGTATTTCAAACAGTCCCCAACCCAAAGGCAAGCTTTACAGCTACGAGTCTGTTAACAACAATGATCCAAATTCACTGGCATCGCAGTGATCACAACACGATCGTCAAAGCACATGAGCCAGACGCAACTATTGACATAACCAACACTGTTGAAGCAACCATCAAACCCCTTGAACTCGATGCACGCCTATTGTCAGCAAGAACAGGAGCTGTGGTAACAGAATCTGTCATCGATGATGGTTCATCGCATAGTCATGGGCCCTTGAGCTCAGCGTTCAAGGTCGGGATGGGAGTCTCAGGAGCGGTCATTGTCCTTATGGTTGTAGTGTGCACCATGTTTTGGTGTTGGCGACAATGCAAGCTTCAACAAGAGGAGCAGGAACTCGACCGGCTGTATGGGGTCATCACGAAGGTTCCACCCTCAGGTGAGCTTGCTGATAAAAGAGATGTTGCTGGTTGGCACCAGGGTCGGAGACCTCATCTACTGTCACCGACGCGCGATCCATACCGGGAGAACACGATCGAGTTCGAGAGGCCAATGCCATCGTATCAACGGGCCTACTGGCAATAGTGATATCAAAGTGGTGTTAGTTGGAATGCAGGAAGTCGGGGCATGATATGAAAAGACCTGGAAGTGAAGTGCTGGGTTGTTGTCGCATATTGAGACGGGAAAAACATATTAGGCTGAAGGAACGGACATCGCGCGCTGTGCATGTGGGGTTGTGGATGTGGGGTTTCGGGCCCCATGAGTGGGGCAAAATACTGGGTTAAGGGATCAGCTGAATCACAAATCAACATTAATTCTCAATCATAGGTTATAATTTTCGAGAAAAGCGTTGTTTATATTCATCATATTAAACTTCAACCTTCACGGGATCATTTATGTTTGGCGCTCTGTTGGTTCCTCGCTGAACAGCCAGGCCGACGCACGGACCACGTACACAATAGAGTTTGATGCCAAGAAATGCTGTAGCTAAGCTTCACCGATGCAACCCCAAGAGGTGGCAGCTGGCAGCTGCATCATCTACTCCAACATCTCGCCAGCGTTATCAACATTGTCAATGCCTGGATTTTATGGCAAACTCATCCATTATTTCCCTTTATCACTCCATAACATGAGACAATGTCGGTCGAACCTTTGCGTCCGCTCTTACTGCCACAAAATCGCAAGCTCCGGCACCTTCGAGGTATATCTCTTCGCAACCTCACCTTCTCTCGTCCCCGCGGTCGCACTACCGATGATGCTGCCCTGAACCGTACTCCTGCAAAACTCGAAGCCTTGCGCGAGGCACCACCATTGCACCATGCCCTCTCTTCAGAGGACTTGCGGCCTCCGGCCGGGCGCAGGCGTAGCACTGTGATGAGCCTGGCCCATGCAAATGCTACCACACGCCAGAAGCGTTTTGGGGATATGTTTGACAGCCGCCTGGCCGAGGTATTCTTCTCGCTGCACGTTGAAGGAGAGGATGAGCCCGTATATATCAGCGAGACAGCGGACCGGGCGACGGTACGCCACTGGCTGCGATATGGGAAGAGGAACTCCGCTGACGGCTGACGTGCGACCAAACAGAATTTCGACTTCCAATTCTTTGACCTTGCTGAGCTCGACTCGACCATTACACGAGCACCAAGGGTTACAATAAAAGTGTGGACAAGGCGCCTGGAAAAATGGTGCCTGCTGTTGGAGGATGAGGTCGACCTGCGCGCCCTCAACTGGCTGGGCAGCCTTCAGGGAGTCCACTTCCCACCGAACAGCCTGATCTTCCACATGATAGACGGCATCTACTCGCTCGAACTTTCTTCTAAACCTCCATTACCCAAATCAGCTTCATCAATGCCAACTTCGTCCTACAATGCCTTGATGAAACTGGCCACATTGGATAACTCTATCCGAGATGCCCTCGCCACACACCAGCTGCTTACTCAACATATCAATGAACTCCTGAAGCGAGAGGTGAAGAACGAAGTCCCCGACACCGAAGACAGGCTGGCCCTGGCCAACAAGTACCTAGCACAACAGCGACGAGCAGTTGCAGCAGCCAAAAAGCGCAACGAAGACCTCAAGGCCTCCATTGCGGCCCGCCGGAAAGCAATTGTCCAAGGCCGTGCTGCTCAGGAGAAGGCAGCCAGGGATGTCGAGAACGCAAAAGAGCAGCTCGCCCAGTCCAAGATCCTGCTTACCCAAACACGGGAACAAATCCGCGGCCAACGCCGACGAATATGCGAAGACCTTTCCCGCATCTTTAATATCACTCCCATACCCCAAGCCCCTCCCCTATGCTTCCAAATATGCTCTCTTCCCCTTCCCAACACCGACTACGACCAATCTCTCAAGTCTAACCACACAAAATACAACCCAAACCTCTCCGACAGCAGCAGCGAGGACGTCCTGTCCGCCGCCCTAGGCCACGTCGCCCAGCTCACCGACGCCCTACAATACTACCTCTCCGTGCCCCTCCCATACCCCATCCGCGTCTTCGGCTCCCGTTCAACCATTCGTGACGACATAAGCCAGCTCCCCGACCCCCAACGCGAGTTCCCTCTCTATGTCCCCCGCGGCGGCTCCAGCGCCCAATACCGCTTTGATTACGCCTGGTTCCTGCTCAACAAGGACATCGAAGCGCTCTGCGCAAGCCAGGGCCTGAAAGTTGTCGACATCAGACATACCCTGCCTAACTTGAAGTACCTCCTTTATGTTTGCAGCGCGGGGACGGATGAGATACCCGAACGGAAGAGGGGAGGTATCAGGGGGTTATGGGCAGGTAGGGTGAGAAGTCTGAACTTGTCGGGGACGGTGCTGCCCGATGATGCGAGTATTACGAGTAGTTTTGGGGGGAGTAGGAGGAGTAGTGATGCGAGTGATGCATTGGGGAGACAGAGGGGGGAGGAGTTGAGGAGAGCGGTGAGAGAGAATGGAGGGGCTTTTAGGGTTACGGGAGCGGGGACGCCGCCGCTTGAAGAGGGGGAGATCAAGCTCACGTTGAGGACTAAGGGGTTGAGAGAGGGCACTGCGCCTTAGCGTTCAGTGGGTGGTTGAACTGAACAATTGACGACAAAAGTTGCATCCCAATTAGCATACAACTATGATACCCTCGCATCTCGGTCACTAATACCCTAGTCTGTTACATAAACTTAGAGTTAATGACAGTCTTTATTCGTGTTTCTTATCTTTCTAGGTACTTTTCATTTCCCTCCTCGATACCACCAACCCCATTCAACAAGATCTTCGCTTTTGGCATAAACGGAATGCTTTTTCCGTTTAAATCTTCTTGTTACTGTCCTAATTGCTCTAGCCCTGGGAGCAATAGCTGCTCAAAGCCTTGCACCTAGGATCCTTCAGAAACGAGCGTAGTAACTTTCGCTTCCCTCAAATATCTCTCGCATTGTACAGCTTAGTAGCCTCTGAGGAGCGAAAGCCGCTAGGCTTGATTGAATGGCTAGAGTGTGGCGTAAAGCAGGCATACATGGCTATACTAAGATACGTTGCTGAAATCTAGGTATGCCATATCTTTATACAGTGAATCCAAAACCGATAAAGTTATCATTACTTCCATGATTCACTTAAATAGCAGCTTGTTGTACTTGGCCAACGGTGTAACATAGGCTTTTGTTCTTCTGATTCTTTCTGTGACATCATATTAATGTAATTGTTAGAGCGGACCTGCAGGATGTTGGTAACGTTGCACTATTTGCTTTGAGTATCTTTAACGCTTTGACCACGTTCTTCAAACATTTGGCCCTCCATGCCTTCCTAGCCTACTTGCTCCATGCTTATCTACACCTCTGAGTTCGAACTTGACACGAGATTCGTAGTTGGAGAATATCTGAGTTAACATTGATGTGCCTTCACAACAGCCAGGGTATGGACTCTCAGCAGTCTCCTGTTTAAACTCCACTGCCCTAGAGAAGGGTTGTAGCTCAAGGTTTTTTAAGCGATACACCAGTCACTTGGAGGAAGGTATTCAAAACTTTGATTTTTAACTGCTCACACTAAAGTTCCATTACCACATGCATGGAATAGAGCAATTACACATAGCCTTTTTGTTTAACTTCACATGGTTGTCTAGAAGCTACTGCTGTTTAACCTACCCCCAGATCGATTCTCTGTCCTGTTTGTCTGTTAGTTTCCGAGAAGTGGAAAGTGTGCCTTTCGTGGCTATGAGCCTCATCCACGTCAGTCGATCCGTTTCATCTCTCGGAGTACTTTGCATAGTTCGCTAGAGTCGATGCGAAGCCTTCAAACTTTCACTAGATATCTCCAATGTCTAATGTTTGGTCCAAGAATGAGCGAACATATATTGGAGTATCTACTGCATCACCTTCATCAAAATTGCTAGTTAACAGCAAAGTGAAACAGACAAATTTGCTGTTAATCAATAGCTAAAGAAGCTAGTAGGTTACTTCACAGACTGAATAGTAACCACCAGATTCTGATAGCTCTCCCTTTCGATGCATAGTTCTCCAGCAGAACATGTTTAAATGTTTTCAAATCTAGACCTAAATACGTCTATACTTCATTGAAGATCCAATGGTGAGAATTAACTCAAGTATCATTAAGTCATACCAGCTGTTATGCATTGGTAACCTTGTGCCGTTTACACAATAAAGAGAACAGGATTTAAGTTTTCGGAATATTATGTATCTCAGCTTCGCTAACTGCCGTTGCAGATGGGACTGTCCGCTCCTTGTCTGCCCCTAAACAAAAAACATAATGGCCCCATATCTCGTCAACTGACTCAGAATAGCAAAGAAACGCGCCAAAAAAGCTCCATAAAATGTATTTGCTTTCAAGTTGTCAATATCAACTACTCCTGTAGCTCTGTTGTAATGAAGCAAGAATGACAAGAACCAAAGGTGAACAGCATCGAGTCGCACCAACTCTCATGTTTCCGTTATCTTGTGACTTGTTTTGAACAAAAGAACTACTTATTAGTCTACTGACGATATTCCATCTTAAAGAGACAAGGGCGAATACAGTAAAGCCAACAGTAAAGAAATTGCAGTATGGCGGTCTCGATCAATGCTATTTGACATTAAACGCTCATGATTCCGACAAGGAAGGATGAATGATGTATGTTGCAGTGACATTAACAGCGTGATCCTCTCATGCCTTAAAGGCTGTTCCACGGCAATACTAGCTCAAATGCAACTGCCTCATTGTGGCTGTACCAACGCAATTAGTGTATGCCCATCGTTCTCTCAAGCACGATCATTCCTCTGTTATATCATCGCTTTATGGTTTCCCAGGTCATTTCGTTCCCGCATTCGGTTGAACTATTGATATACATTGCGGACCAGATCCCTAATGCGGTCCACTCAAATAGAAAAGTAGACCACAGGATTGAAGCCAAAGATCCACAAGGCTGAAGTGAGAAATCTCTCATGCCAAGGTAAAATTTTCAATCCATTGATCAAACACCTAAGCCATCCAGGAGGTATTGTCACATGAAGAGTGTACGTTATTAATATTAGTGCGACAGCGATGATAATTGGTGAACGGGAGGTGGATTACCCAGCTTTTTGACTTGCATGCTAACAGCCCAGTGGCGAATGTTACTGGAATAAAGAAGTGGGTGAGTTTAGTAAGCAGTGAGACACTATTGGCCTGCTTAATAGCTCACTTGCTTTTGAAAAGAGAGAGATCCGCCTGCAACTGGTCCTGGAATCTTTCATCTTCCGAGTGTAGGCTGGAGATCTGACTCTAGTTTCTCGAAAGGGCTTCGACCAATTCTTTGGCATGTCTACCACCCAGCAAGAAAACGAAAAAAAAAAATTAGCGTATGGACTAAGCAAGAGTAGGAAGTTCAACTTGAAGATGGATGGGAAAGCTACGCTAATGGTGAAGCTGGTTCTGCAACAGCCGATCATCTAAGGCGCCTGCAGAAATGATTTGAGGGTTTATCGACGTGTTCCAGGAGCACGATAGTGCCGCGATCTCCAAGTAAAATACAAACAATCGGATTAGTAAAGATTTGATAGAGAAGTTTTCGTAGTGTCAGATAATGGCCGGATTCGATCCCATTCAATTCTTCAAAACCATCGCATCGCGTTGGCAAGCGAATAATTGGAACCATGTGCTTTTTGGACCTTGAGGAATTCTCTTTGAGAGTTCAACATATATTTCCATCGTCATCGTGATTTGTAACAGTACTTAGCCGGTATCTCCTCCAACGCAACCTCCAACAGAAGACCACTGATAAACATGCATCTGAGAGTGATTGTTCAATAGCCACACATAAAGTTGACAGAAGAATTGAGGCAAAGCTTTTGGGTCGGCCAGCAATGAGTGAAATATTTCAATATGGGCTACCGGAACAGAGTTTGTCATAATAAAAGGATTTAATGACTACCTCGATTGTGGGCCTGATTAAGCGCCTGTCCAGCACGAGGGTTCGGGGCTTTCCCCCGCTAGCTGGCTCAAACATCTTTAACGCGGTCATTGCCCCTTCCCTCATGTACGGCATGGTCCAACTAGACACAGGCCCAACCAGGGCCAGGGTTAATGGCCGCCTGGTCGTCTCTCATCAAGGTCGCAAACGCGGCACTAAAGGTGGTATTCCCGGTGTGGAAGACGATCCCGACTCCGTGGCTCTGGTGGTTGGCACGTCTATACCCCGAGTACCTGTGGGACAGGTAGCGGGAGCGGTGGAGGTGCCGCGCCGGAGTGTTGCTGGCCAACCACCCCCTGCAGGCCAGACTTGCCCGACCTCCCTACCGCGGCTGATCCCCGGCAATGCCTATCACGTTGGCTGGCGGAGGCTTCGGGGCATGGTGATTTTCTGGAGTACCACGCGCGGTTCAACCACCCCCCCATGAGGCCATCAAGCAATGCCCCTGTGGTACGGTGGTTTCCAGAGGCCACTTCTTCTCCTGTCCCTCATCACCTTCAATCACCCGCTCGCTGTCACATGGACACGGCAATCCAAGGAGAAGAAATATCCTTGACAGTCGATATATAGAATACCAGTGACACAAGAGCTGAGAAGGGCAAAGGCATATCTGATTTATAGAGCCCGGAAAATATGAGGGGTTGGCAAGAATGAGTTAATTAACCTTGCCACGCTGAAAAGAATCCCTGAAGATGCAGGAGACCGCGAGGTACCCGCAAGGGCAAAGGGATTTTATAATTGGGGCTACTTGGACACGATGAAGGATTTCTCTTGGGCTTTCCTCTCCTCAACACAAGGATACTGAGGACCAAGAAAGATTATTACACGTAGTAATTGACTTCGCTGTGCACTCCACATCGTCAGTGGCCATCATCTAACCCATTTGACCCATTGTCGATCCCTGTCTGCACTAGACCAAGTCACCCGTTACACTCGCCGACAGACTGGATCCAAGGGCCTTCTGGTCCTCCTTTCAATTGTTCAGGTCTAGGCCCTCCCAGATTAAGCTCTGGGGCCAGGCCTGGGACGCCACCATGGGGTTCCCCATGCATACTTGGCGACTACCCAATCTCCCCTCACGTGTTCGAGCCCGATTCCACAGGGGCAGCGACCCCGACACCAGCTCGTCGAAGTTGGAATCGGGGCTAGAGATCCACCTCCCTGGGGTCGTGCAAGAGTGATTCCCACCCGACACACGCTACGCAACTCGCCCGGTGTTTCCCCCTGCTTACGCCGGTTTTGCCCCGGTGCTGGCTTTTCTCCGGAGGGCACATGTATTCAAAGTAGTAAGGTAGCTATTACCCACCGTCGCCGTGGGCATGACCCGAGTACCTAGATAAAGTAGACATTAGTCAAAAAATATACACACATACATACATACAAACTTTGCCAGTTGCGCTTTAGTGTGCTGGGAGAATCTAACACTACTAGTCTCACGTTCAAGGATATTGGTTTTCAATACAAAAGGAGCCATTTCTAACAGGACAGTTTGTCAAGTCCTCGTGTTTCCACTGAATCCTCAGTTTGTTCTGAGCAATCCAGAAGACGGACCGGCCAGATTTCGACACATGAAGAAGAGTGGAGTACAGAGATCTAAAAAGGGACTTTGTGGTATCCTGGAAATTCTAGAAGATCGAGAGTGATCTTCTGACGCATCATCCAAAACACAGGGAAGTGAGAAGTAGCGGCCCGGATCTTGGATGCTTGAAACATATAAGCGACATTATAATGAAGGGTCCTCTGTATCTATGAAGGGGAAATCTCAAAAAGAGATATCTGTGACTAGGGATCGCCAAGAGAAGCTTTCTCGTAGGAATCAAGGATAGTGCTTCAGCATGTCCATCTTTAATGAGAAAGACAATAAGCAATATTACCATGATACTAGGATCTCAATGCCCTTCAAACTAGGCCGTATGGCATGCAGACACTGTGTTTTAATTGTGCATCAATGGACTAAAGCTGTATCTTCTTACCACTATGCTGTTATCTGTAAACAGACCACAAACACAAGTTTCAATGATCCAGAAAGTGTCGGTTGAGCAACTCTCAGAGCGAAATATCTGAGGTGCGGCAAATGCTTGTTCCTTTCAAAGATGGGCGAAATAATCCGACCGGGGCTCGTTCACCCTCAGCCATTGACGCCAAGCGTGGCTTAGTTGTTGTTGCGTGGGATAGAATGGCGGTGCGTGTCACCATGAGGATCATCGAGCACTTAAGGAGAGGGTAAAAAAAATGGAAGGACCAATGATGAGCTTACACAGGCATTATTGTAATGCAGTGCAAGATCTAGCGGAGTGCAACATTATGATTGGTGACCGTGTGGTTGCTGTAGGAAAGTTTTGGTTAGAGAGTCCTGTTACATTAGTCTTGAGCCTAGGTGAACGGTTAAGCATTCGCAATCCCAATTTTTCACGAGCATAGATGTTTGGTGAGCTTTTTATTGAATCCAATTTTTCCAGACATGATTGATCTGCATCACTGCTATTTCTCACGACGTGCTAGGACAATGATCAAAGTGCAAGGCTCGAGAATGGGGAAATGGGTGTGGCTTGCGGAGAATCTTCTGTCGGGTTAGAGTTGGGGTTCCAGTCAAATGCAATGTTTTGATTTCCTATCTGAATCGGCTGATGTACCCAGTGAACAGAGTGATGGGCTGCCCTTCGAGGCATTTGGTCAATTTGGAATGATACAGAGAAGATTAGCATGGCCCCTGCACTAAGGATGGCACGCTACTCAAAAGAGTGATGGGCTACAAACCATAACTATGATATGAAACCTCTTGATGACACTCCTCTAGAGGCAAAACGCTTTTTGTAGGTTGGGAATTGTCCAGCAACACATCCGATAGCATGGTTCTTAAAGGTGCTTTGATATCGAAGATCGTGCGGCAAAACGATGATAGCCGCCCCCACCAGCGTGGCAGCGTTTTCTCCGAGCAAGAGGCTTGTCAGATAAAAAGACAAAAGTTCCACGCAGGTTAGCCAGCTTTGCAATGAGCATAACAGTGGTTGTTTCTTGCCACCTTCAGCATTTAAGTATGCGTGATCCCGAAAATACAATAGTCAACTCTTGATCCCAATCGACATGAAACCCCTAAAGCGCATCTAACAGACAGGTCCACAAAATGGGCACCACACGTACGATACTCCTTTTGACGCAGCTCTTCTGGACGCTTGGCAAAACCCAGAAAAGATGTTACTATCCGAATGGCAATCTGGCCAAAGAAGACTTCCCCTGCGATCCGGATGCCGAAACAAGAGTATGTTGCTGGGGACTGCCTGGAGTTGGGTGTTTATCCAACAAGATTTGCGCTAACCCCAATGGCTCAATCGTGAGAGAATCATGTACAGACCAAAGTTGGGTTTCGAGAGACTGTCCTCAGTATTGTCAGTGTAAGTTTTCCTACTCAACGATATCAAACTATTGAACTTTCCCAATACGAACATTGGCACTATATAGTCCGGGATAATGGAGGAGGCGAGCTGATCTCATGTTCGAACGTTACTGGCTTGGACACATCATACTGCTGCAATCCGCCATGGCCGAGCTGTTGCGACTCAGGGGTAGGTCGGATGGAGATACTGCCACCTAACGCACAAGTTATGGCAAGATGGGATGACTTCAAATCCTCGTTTGTTGCCCTCACATCGACAAATGCGCAGCCTCCAGCCACCAGCATCACTGCGAGCGGCGCTAGGAGTTCTCCTACGGGCAACCAAACGACGACACCTAAATCATCAGCAACAGCTTCTTCAAGTAACACATCTTCCAATGGAAGCTCTGACTCCTCGCAAGATCTTTCGAGTGGAATTAAGGTGGGCATTTCTATAGGGGCTGGTGCGCTGCATTGGCTCTATTAGCAGTGGCAATCCTACTCTTCAAATTACAGAAGAAGAACGCTGAATTAGAGGAGATGAAGGAGCGAGAGCAGCATCTACCGGTACAACCCAGCCTTCAGGACCTGGGCAGTTGGTATGGGGGAACTTCCAGCCTCAAGCACAGCAGTCCCAGCACCGGAGGAGCACCATACAGCTTACCTTACACCATGCCAGTGCAGGGACCGGGAGAAAACTCCGTCACTTCAGAGCTTCCTCTTACTATTCCTGTTCATGAGCTTCCTGGAACTGCCAACAAAGACCAGGCAAACCAAGATTCACCTTAAGGAGTCAAAGAGCATATGAGACAACTGGTTTGGTCCGTTGAGCACTTCGCCGATGCAATTGGGCTCGCTCAGCGTATTTTATGATAATCTCTTCTCTCTTGTGACTTCTCCAAGACGCAAAAGGCCTAGTCTCAAACGACGTTATCAGCGTTCACATATCCATGCTGTAAAGACGTCAAAGCCTTTCTTGAGATCACAGCAAACAGAGATACTATACCGTTTCACTGGCTAGTAGCGTAGTAACGAGAAAAGGGCTGGAGGTGGAAATCCTCTTACGATTCAAAACCATAATATAAATGATTATTAACTGGATGGGTCTTCACAATAGCAAAAAAAGGATTGATCAGTTGTAGCGGTGTCATATCTAATTGTAGCATGCGCACACGTTTATCAGACAGCAGCATGGCTCATGTTCTTTTTGCCACACCGTGTGCAGTTAGTGAAAAGGGGACAGAAAGTTACACCAGATTGGATCTAATAAGAATTAGAATTAGCTTGTTATGTTAATCCTTGTAGGTTATATAAACACCGAAGCAGGCAGCCGTACATGCATCAGATGAACTGGCCATGAGATGATAATTGCTGTGCTTAACCAGTTGAATTTGATTGGATTGCATTGGAATATATATTCGACCGCCTTCATCCCTAGGAGTGTTGGGTCGTGCTCACGACAATGGCGAGCAATAGCTACACCACTTTCATTCTATATGCATGCCACATCGGGCAAAAACCCGAGAGAAGAAAACCTGTGCGGGAAAAGGCAGCCGGGGGGTTGGGTACCCGGGAGGGGCGGGGACCTACTCCGCAGAGCAAGTGAGCTCTAATCTTTAACTCCGACACCGACTCCTCCGAGTCATTGTCGGGCTCCCTGTTCTCGCGACGTTGGAGCCACACGCGAAAAGGGGGAACGGGGGGGGGAGTAACGTCGGAATGGGCTGTCCTGTAGCTGTGTCGAACGCTTGGCTCAGGAGCTTGATCTGGCAGGCTCTAGATTTGAACAGTTGAAAGGAGAACCGGAAGACCCCTGGATCCAGTTTCTCTGCCAGCGGGTATATTAATTAATTTATTTATGTATTTATTATTTAATTATTATTTATTTATTATGTAGTTATTACTCATTTATCATTTATCATTTATCTATTCATTTATTTATTATTCACTTATTATTTATTGATTTATTATATATTCGGCCAGCCCCAGGTATGTACCTCGTTTGGATCTACCCCAAATCGTTAGGCTCGGGATCTAGATGATCAGCACCTTGAGCTTGGGGCGGGCTTGCGAGGGGAGCGAAGGAGGCGTGGCAACGGGATAGTGTCACGACCAACAATGACTCTATTTGCGAGAGTAGCTTCGTGCAACTCACTGATCGGAGTAGAAGGGAGTCGTGACCCGTCAAACTCGGACATCCGCCCCCAACAACCGAACATTGGGAAAGTGTTTCTCAACAACCAAGGATGTTGACTCTCAACAGTCTGTGCTGTTGAGGAAGAAAGGGAAGCCACAAGAGTGCATGTGATGTATATAGATTCCAAGTTGGGCCATCTGGCCTAAGAAACTCTCTAGTCAGCAATACAACAGTTGCTTACCAACTGGTAACCACAACGGCCACATTGGTTGTCTGAGAACATTTGTCTCTCAATCCAGCAGCCTGGCAACCATCGAACCCATCTCAGGAGGTCTGTCTGGATCGTTACAGATAGGGTGCCCTGTGGGAGCGTCCTGGGCTTGCCCCTGGAGCTTGACCTGGGAGGCCCTGGACTTGAACGGCTGGAAGGAAGACCTAAAAGCTCTTGGGTCTAGCCTGCCGGCAAGTGGGTTGTTAAAAGAGGTGAGAGGGCAGGAAAAGAAGTGGCTTCTGGACACCACACCGCCGCGAGGGCACTCTTTGATAGCCTCTTGGGAGTGGTTGAATCGCGTGTGGTACTCCAGAAAGTCGCCGTGACCCGAGGCCTCTGCCAGCCACCGAGAGAGGCACTGCCGGTAAAACTCCTCGAGGAAGGGTTTGGCCGAGTGCCCGCTCCATCGAGCCGAGGGGTGTCTGTTGACCTGCCACCATCTGTGCATGTCCGGGGGAGGGACGCGACGTTTCTTAGGAGGAGAGTAAGGGAGACCAAGTCATGCTCTAATGCCAGCGCGTTTGGGCTCCCATTGGAGCCTAGCCCTTAGACCAAAGGCCGCTTGGTGCAAGCGGGACCAGCAGCGGTAGAGGGTTCGGAAGGGCCTAATCCACAGAGGGTGGCTGGCTGGTAACATCACAATGCAGTTCCTCCACCGTACCTGTTCTCTGTCTAGCAAGTACTCAGGATAGAGGCCAGCAAGCCACCAGAGCCACGGGGCCAGTATTATCCTCCATACTGGGAATATCACCCTCAATGCTGTGTTTGCAACTTTAGTGAGAGATGACCACACCGACGCGAGTCTGGATGGGACCAAGTGGCCGTTGACCCCGCCCTGTGTGGGCCAGTATCAAGTTGGACCATGCCGTACAGAAGAGAGGGGGTGACGACTGCATTGAAGATG
>Ga0065720_1018925_pt1 | contig 55251 bp, 36 predicted proteins | sample Thericmetagenome_FD_59107 | JGI IMG/M metagenome (GOLD analysis project Ga0065720, IMG submission 59107) | Thermophilic microbial communities from the Joint Bioenergy Institute, California, USA of rice/straw/compost enrichment - eDNA_2 v2... | ecosystem: Engineered > Solid waste > Grass >... | reverse complement strand
CGTAGATGCAGTCGACACGATGCAAAAAAGTTTTCTGAAATTTGAACTGCTTCCCAAAAAAAAATCACAATACCCGGAGGTAAGCAACTCAGCATCCTACAAAGTAGACCGTATTAAGGGCACTAGATTAGTTCCGGTCAACATAGACGGCGAGTGGAGAAGGTTCAACTACTGATCCAGTGAGCACAGAAGCATAACCTCTATCTCAACCTTGACCATTGTGAATAACTCTCCAACAGTATCTTAGGAGACTTTTAAGTTCCACTTGAGACAACGATGTCTAGCACGTCAAAAAGCGATCCAACGCCATTGTCAGCATGGGTCTTTTCCAGTAGATGTTACGGAGTCCTAATACCTTTAAAGTTATCCCAAGTTACGATAGTAGTCCTGGACTTGTATATTCTCTTACCACCTGCCACTCCACTCCGGCTCCGGCTGATATCGGGGCCTCAGGCTCGGAGCCAGTATGTCGTTACGGTCCCGGGTCGGTTCCGGAGCAGGCCAGAAGTCCAGAATAACACTTCAAGATGCTATCAAGTTCCTGAGGCTCACATGCTGCTGACAAAAAAAAACCTTTAAGCACCGTTTCATCCATGTTTAGAACGGTGTACTATACAAACGGCAAAGCCAGCCTGAGGCATGTTCGGCATCGGGGTTGAAGTTGCAGGAATTCCTGGAAAAGTCCCATCACTACCTCTCGAGTTGTTAATATCACGAATCTGTCCAATCATATGGGTTTGAGATACAATGTTGTAATTCGGAAAAACACAACCTCTAATTGACAAGCAGATAAAAGTGATACTGGCTTTACCTGGGTATCCCCACTGCCATTGCTGGCCCCCGTCTTGACCCTCGCCATCGTGGTTCCGCTTCTCTCATTTACCAGGTATCGCTATGGAAATGGTATCATGTCATCATTTGACAGCTATAGCGTACCTGTTCCAGCAACGTCATGAGACTCCAATGCCGCCAGATTTTCTCTGGCCAGGTTATTGAAACTCTGTGTCTTCCTCAGGACGTCCACGCAACATTGAAACTCGCTGGCCATAAGGTCTGGATCGGCCAGGTCCATTGTTGGACTGGGTAGACCTCCGAATTGCAGACTTTCCTTCTTTTTAGCTTTTATGTATGACGCTGCCAGATAGACGGCTAACGGCAGAAATATATTGGCCTGTGAAGCACATTGTGAGTCAGTTCCAGTCCCAGAGACCTGGTAGAGAAGGATGCTGTTTTACCTTAAAATATCCAATCTGTTCATGGGCCTTAGCTAATACTGCAATTTCCCTTGCCGCATGCATTGCTCGGATGTCGTACTCTGCAGATGTTGACTTACAGCTAGCCTGTGTTGCCGCGGATTCCGCAATCTGGCACATTTGGATTGTAGTAGCATGTCCCATCAGAAAGGCGAACAAGAGCATGGGGTCCGCCATGGCTGCCATCATCGGAATTGTCGTTGCAAGTGAGTTCATCTTTCGTGTCAATGTACTATCCAGCCAATCATGACGGATCCAAAAGTCCAGTGATGCGTTGCCATATGCTCGTTCCACGGTTGTGGCATGCATGTGGGAAATGGCCCTACCCGCCATGGTAACAAGTACTACAGTCTCAGTCAGAGGAGAAAAAATGCTTTCTTCTCCTGATGCGATGAAATCTGACAAAAATCGACCTTGGATGGGATGGCCAGTTTGGAAGGCGAGTTCCGGAGATGGTAGACGAGTACAGATCTAGTCATGGGGATATGCCAAGTTGGCAGTTAGCCGATTTGAGACTAACAAGGATGATCATGATGTTGATTGCAAACCTGTTGACCGTGCTGTACATCTAGCGGACACACAGGAACTTACCACGTCTTCAGTCAATGTGAGAGGGGCGCGGTTGCTCATACATATAAGCCGATCCAAGCAATATGCTACCCAGAAGGTTCTGCGCCTCTCCTCCTTCTGAATCGGATCTTCATCAACTAACTCATCGGGATTATCGACCTCGTGTAGACGAGCCATTTGTGCTAGCCTGAATGCTCTTCCTGCGCTGATGCAGGCACGACGATGGCCGCAGCGAGCAAACTCATAAAAAGCAATTAGTAGCCAACTTTGCACCTGCTCAATTTGGACTGGCCGGAAATCATCATCTGTCAGGTCAATGCCTTCTAGCATCTGCTTTGCCTCTGTGTAAAAGAGTTCTCGGTAGCTCTCGAACTGAGACGACAGCGCCATCGCCAACGTCCACATGCAATACTGGAGACATAGCATGTAGTTGGGGGCGTCGGAAGCGGGACTTTGACGGGAGCGCGAGAAGTACCGTGATTGGTTGAAAATAGGTATATTGGGGTGAACCCGATCGAAGTACAGTTGATCTCTGTGTTACACGGAGGTGTTAGCTGGAGTCGAAAGACTAGTCCCTGCTTTTCCGTGGTCTAAACAAGCCAACAGATGAGTAGATTCATGTAGAAGACTTACAAGTCAGTCTTCATCAGATCGTCAACAATTTGAAACGTGTTCACGACCGGTGATTGAGGAGTTGGAGGAAACTTCAGGGCCGGAAAAGCCATCATCGATGCTGGAGTAACAGGAGTAAGAGGCGGTATCTGCACATGGAGCTCGCGCTCCCACAGATTTGCATGTTGCGGGGCATGTGTGGGAGAAGCAAGGATTGGAGAGCCGCTGTCCGAGGAACATGTCGCAGGTGTTGCAAATGTTGTGCCTACGCCAGGTCTCTCGGTCGTTGCTGGGAGTGTCTCAGAATCTCCTGTCCCACCATTTTGCCCGTCCTCGCTGTATTCGATACTCAGCCGGCGCTCCAATGCTACTGCTCTTCGTCAGCACTGATTCAAACTTGGCAATTAAGATTCATGGGGGCAGGTCTGCAGCTGTGTAACGTACCAATTCTGTTCCGAAGAGCCTTGAGATCTCCCTTCTTTGGACCTCTGGCCAAGCGGTTGTTGTTTATCTCGCATACAATGCCCGCATCAGCACAGGTTCCACACTGAGGGCGCTGTCTATCACCTAAGATCATGTTGAGTCAGCTAAACGAACACTACAGTTATAGAGATGAGGTTTAACCTACATCGAAGCTTTCTTTTTCGACATTCTTCACATGCGGCTCCAGGCAGCTGTCTTGGTTGCCCTGAGCTGCTTGTGCCTGATCGTTTGGCGGCACACATAGCAATAAAATGAAAGGAGATAAGCGTAATGTGAGAATTGATCTCTCGGAAGATTTATGTGGACAATCCAGACAGATGGAAGAACACGAAAGGGGTGAGCATGTGAAGTAATGAGATCAAAAGGATTCATCAGCTCACAAGGTTGAAGGGTCCCATATGTATACATTGCTGTCGCGAATCATGAAGGGGCATCTTGTTCTTTGTATACTTCTCAACCAGCAATTGTCAACCTGCATAAGTATCAACAAGGAGTTCCGGTGGATGGATTCAGTAATCATTGACAGTGCATCAATGCCGACGCCCACTCATCCCCATGTGCGAAGGCAGACCCTCCGACTCGATACCTCTCCGGTTGTGGATCGTTACCTACTTTTGCATCTTTGGCTGGGTCTTGGCAATCATGTTGCTGTGCTGGCAGGAGGGGTGTGAGATTTTCTTGCCTGGATTCGGAACTGGTCACTTCGATGTCAAATGTTTTTCAGTGGTTGCTCTATCTAGTCCTGCACAACCACAAACACGGTCCTTGAGCCCATGTTTCGCCAATCGAGTTCAATTCATGAACCAATACGAAGCTTCCAAGGTTTCTGACTTGTATCCATTTTTCATGTCCTGATCTCTCGAATCAACACAGTGCACTTATATTCTTGGTCTGTGTTCATGCATCAGCAAACAGTGCAAGTGAGGGCTTTACTAATCTCTCTAAGCTACTTCCCACAGGATTGGTTGCAATTGTGTCACATCTGAAATGTTTTTTCTCAGATCTGGAGCCACTCGGCTCCCATCTCTCAGCCATCTCTGTACCAGTTGCTAGATGCCAGCTGAGAAAAGTCCAATGCTCCTACAGAACTGCCTTTGCATCTTGATACATTGATTACGTCACAATATACGATCGGGCCGTCATGTGTGATGATCAAGACATCAATCTAGCGAATACTCGATCGACAGCTGGCTGCCCCGATCTCAACTAAGTTCCCATTTGCTATTTCGGGTCCGTTGTTCAGCTTCTAATTCCATCGCTCTCATTAGCTGACAGGAAATTCATGGTGTTCCTCTCTACCCCACAACTGCCTGCATTTCCAGCTTGATCTGTACATCACACAAGATATGGTCCTCTGTACTCCGTAAAGCATTGCCCAAACTGGGGCATCGGCTTGGAACAAGGTGATCAGGAGGTAGGTATTTAGTCAAATTGTTGCATGTTCGGACGACGGCTTACCATCCGTTCGGTCCTTGGCTGTGCTCATGGCTTTAGTTGCGGTCAGTTCCGTTTTGCCTGTCACATCTGATCGGCAACTTTTTCGATTCCACGTTTCTGTATCGGCTGATAACTTCGGCTGCGGATCCACTCCTCCATTCCCATGTTCTTGGACTCTAGGCCCTGACTTAAGGATAACCTTTGGTGTGCGGCTGGTATGATGATTCGTCGCTGATCCTCCTGGCTACTTCCGCGACGCCACCATATATCGCTTGTCATTTTCTTGGCTAGGTCACCGAATGTTACTGTTGAGGGCATCTGGAAAGAACTAATCAGCATTTTACCATTGGGGGGCATGAAACCAACCTTGATCTCACAGGAAACAGGAGAACAAGCTTTGAAGTTCAAGGGAGTACCACAAGACCCTTGAGGACACATCTGCCGCTCGATGAAGGCCCATCTATCACAATAAGTGTTTTTAGTTAGATCATTTGAACTTATATATGTATCGCTGATATTGTTGACTCACCATACTGGAATGTACGTCTTTATTCATGTTGTTCATGGCTTCTTGTGTGGTTTTAGTTGACAGCCCAGCTCCCTCAGGCTCGGGATATTTTCCAGCATCTTGTAATCTCCATAACTGGCCAAACCCTTAAACAAAGAAGCCGTAAACAGGTCCGGGAACTGAGATACGTAGGGGCAAGGGATCTGCTTGTGATGTCCAAGAAGATATCAAAAACGAAGAAGGAAAAATAGGGTCACTTGCAACGCACGAGTAGACAGAAGTCTTCCGCAATACTGTGAAACAATCTTCTAGTTACATATACACAGAACATCTTACAGACAAGGCATCATGAGCTCCCGAATTTCCGAGAACCATTATATTGGTTACTAGTTCCTTCACTCCTTTGTCACCCCCTGGGCCATACCTGTACGAGGATGACGATACCATGGTCGTGGGCTTTCAACACATAAAGTTTGAAACCCGTCCATGAACCGGCTAATGATCCATTAATCTTGAACAATTTGCGTCAGTGTACAGTCTATTACTACATAAGAGAACCCTACCCCTTTTCTGGATGCTCGGGTTTCTCAAGGTTCACGCAGGATAAATCCTCCGTCAGCGTGTGTCACCAGGGATGTTGGGCGATACATTCTGCCCTAATAGCTCAGCTCAACAGAGACCGATATCTTACCTTCCTTTTTCCTAAGTCAGATGGGCACATGACATATGCACAAGTACCCGAACCCTGGTCCATACTAGCCTGACTCTCTTCAATTTGTGGTGGATATATCATCAGAAGAGATATTTGAGTTGATAAAAAGGTCTACATGTGAATATTGGTGCGCCTGGGCTATTGAATGCGTGATATAACCTTGAAGTCTAAGTTTGTTACATGTGGCATAATAATGCCAGTATCTAGTCTGTTGCGGTTACATGAACCTACCCATCGTGCACTCCAATTTCCATTTCATATTGTCCAACATGACAGTCTCTGCATTTTTGCAAAGGTATTCCGACCACATGGCCTGCCGCTGTGGAGAACCCCTGGCATGTGTAATACCCAAGTCATCGCGCAGGGTCTCGAATCGAGTTAGCCAAGATAATATTATCGGACGAGCGACTTCGACCCTAGCATCTGCTCTGTAAGCTTAACTGAGAAAGAACTAACTAAGTGAAGTCTCAGCCGAACGCAGACAGGGGAATATACATGCAGCCAACGGCTTGGCAGTTATGTTAGGCATTCCAGAACAACTGCTGAAGAACATTAACATGAGACTCAATGCCAAGGTGCCTGGGCGTCCTCTTCTCAATCCATGTAGATAAACAGATAAGTCCAGTTCGCCACTGTGTTCTTGAGCTTAGAAAACCAGGCGAAGTTCCTTAACTGTTAGCATCCCGCATATATCGGCGAGGATGCTCTTCGCTGCTAACGAGAGAACTCAGCCGTCCTCATTTGTCAATGCGTGCATGAGTAATAACCCAAAACTTCTGAGAAAATAAGGTATCGAATGTAAGTATTAAAGGGGCAGAGTTTGGATCCCCAGCTCTGATTCACGATTTCTCTTCGGTGTGCTGTATCCCTAATCATAGTAGGTAACAGTCCTATATGTTGTAACCATGAACTCCTCGATTCTCGCAAGTTCTAAACCTTTCTGTTCGATTGTACAAGAGTCGAACATCATATACGGGGCCTGACTGGTGACGGAAGCCACAGAGCTGTCACGCAACGGCTCCTGTTCCTCATCCCCGGTTTTCTCACGAGAGCTCAGGCCTGTTATGCGACCAACCATGTGCTGTATGTAAGCTGCGGCTGTGTGATTTGAACAAATTATTCGCCGAAGGTGATACTGGTGGTACACAACAGGACAGTCGAAAAGTTTGGGTCTTGACGGCAAAGCCCAACCATTGTACGTTCGAGTCCAGTTATAAGATCTGCACGGACCAGTGTCTTAGGCACGATCCGGAGCTCGCCATAACACCTACTGGACGCTCCCGCTCACGGAATTGCTTGCCACGGTTTAATGATGACGAGCAGTCACTCGTTACATGAGCCTCAACATCAACCGACTAAGATCGGAGACCGACCTTGATCGGTGATTGGGCTTTTCATCTTGGATATCGCATCCATTCGCCCAAAAATCGATCAGATCTTGTCTTAACTGTGTTTACATATATCTTCCATGGAACGGTTATGGACACACCAAAATGACGGCCCAAAGCCACGGTTTACGGAAAACCAAAGCCCACCTCCTGGTCTCAAGCATCATCGTTTGACTCACACAGGATGCAATTGTCCCTGACCACAGAGTCAGTAATGAATTGACAAAGAAACCCAGGTATAAGCCTGTGCAATGCTCGACACGTGTGCATGATGTTGCATTAGTCCCGTGCTCGGGTTCTCCGGACAAAGCTGATTACGAGAGTCTTAGCAACAGTTCAATTCTCCTGTGTTGATGTCGATCTCATACTACCATCTGCGTGACCTCAAATGAAGTAATTGTCTAGGGGTGCTGAAACTTGGGACTTGAACTGACCATCACTCACCAATATTTCGGTTGTATCCTCAGGCTCACCATGACATATTGGGCTGAACTTTTGGCACAGCCCCATCTACATCATTGAAGTTCATCTGACCAATAGTGTTGAAGACCCAGCAATTTCCCCTTTTATAGCTGTACCTATTCCCTTCCTCTATCGTGCAACACATCACATAAGGATGTCAAAGTGGCTTAGTGACTCTCCGAGTTTTCAGGCTCAAACATACGAACCGTGGTCGTAATCAACAAGCTTGATCCGTCCGATCCCGTAAAGTCTCCCGAATCACAACCATTGCTGTTCCCTATACGCTCTGCCCTCCATATGACCAGTTCATCCGTATCGAACGACGCCTTTCCTTTCCAGTGTGCTGATTCGTATGATAAACAAATGCGGTCCGGCTTCGTCATCATGCAGGATTTGACTCCTTGAGATTGGTTTGTGCACCAATGCCGGGTAGCGCCAGCCGTAAGCTCGTAACGTCAGTGGTTCTATCAACGGATTTCAAGCAATGCCGATGTTGTCAAACAGAGGCTGGCAGACAGACGAAGGTTGAGAGCCATGTGGCAAGCAGGGGCACAATTTTCTGCTGTGTTGATGCCAGCTGAGACGGCAGAAAGAATTGTCCATCTTCCAAGGCTCAAGTGTCTGGGTTTTGATATGGCAGTTGGAGCATTTAAAGAGAAGGCAGAGGTCCAGAACTACCATCGCTGGTAAGTGATGATTAGCGAAAATCCTTTCTATACGAGCAGAAGGCAAATTATAGGAAGCTGCCTTCATCTACAGTCCAAGATTCTAGTACAAGATATCGATACTCCTGATTTTACTTCCCGGGCTTTCCATCTTCTACAAATCAGGCACTGCTGCGTTCGTAGCTTCCATCGTTGAACCATTCTCACACAAACAACCATGCTATCACACATCTCTTCTGTTGCTGCGTCGCTTAGGTTCAAAGACTTTTACGCCCAACGTCTTTGTCCGTAGCCTTTTTCAGCTCTCTCTCAAACCTGAACTGTAGATTGTCATCTTTCATTTGATCGCTTGGGATACCCCTTCCGCAATGAGCTCTGAATAAGGTGACTTGGCTGATTTATTCGCGGGATCGAGGCTCAGACTCCTGGCCATTCTCAGACTTTTGCGCAGCATCTTTTGCCGTCGTAGCAGCATCGTTCGTAGCCTTGGTTTTCGTAGTTGGAGTTGATATGGAGTCGGCAGGCTTGCATTCTGTCCAATGTTAATGTGTGAACAAGCCGTTATGTTCGATGATAGTAGGGATGTCAGTTCGGGGAAGCCGCTCATTACTTCTGCCTTGGGTGCTATCTTGGGTACGTACCCACCGCATTTGTCCAGCATCCCTTCAGAACTAGCAGAGTTGCTGTTAGAGGCTGCCTCTCGATTGCGCTCACAGCTCAGGCTATCATGGCCATCATGTCGAAAGCTGCAGAGATGTCCAGCGTTGTTGAAATGGCACTTACTGCATTGATCAATCCAGTGAACGTCTCTTCGAATACTTCCATCGAATATGCCGAGCCCAGTCTTACAACAGGTATAGGGGTCTTGCATGATATCCCCGGATATATGATCAACGCAGCAACTCGACTTTTTGCTTGGATGTCCAGTTGATGTTTCTGACACTCTGCTTAGTTCTCTCCTGGGGATTGGAGATCACACTTGTGATGTAATAAGACGATGAGATCATACAACGGTTAGCGCTCAATCGTCAACTGGGACATGGCATGATAGATCGTGATGGGCTTACTGGCCCGTTTAAATGCCATCTGAAGGCACCAAAAGTCGGTTCATGCTCAAATTCTTTGACCTTCGCGAAATTTCTCGATGGCCATCCTTGTCTCAGGGATCAGATCACTGGTGACACCCCCAACAATTTCATCTCTCATCAAATTTTCTGGGTCAGCCACTGTCGGCCCTGTGGAAGAGTCAAATCTGCTGCGATGGCGGACATGATACCCGCTACAATCATTGATTAGCGGGCATGGAATTTCATCTAAAGCGTGTATCGTAAAATCTTCGATTGTGCAAAAGCTAACATATTTTCAGTTGTAAGGATGTTGACACACAACATAAAAGTTAACTGCATCCACTTCGTGCTTTAACGAAGCCACAAGCGACAAGACTAGACTGGCTTGAATAGAAAAGACACCCTGGCTTAGATTGCTGACATTATCATTATCAGGCCACCTACAGGCACAACATTTAAGTGATTCCTGCGATGCATACAACAATACCCAGCAAATAAATGACTAAAATTTTAACTTGACAGTGCCACCACTGAGAAATTTAACAAACAACCCTCAAACCCCGCGGTAATGGCGTTGCGGCAGGCGCAGGAAAGTGTGAAGTAATGTCATGTTTTGAAAGAGGAGCACCTCATGACCTACCGGCTCAGTGAGGTAATATCTCTGTTAGTTGCAAGTAACTACGATGTGGTCACCGCTGATCGTACCTCGGTCAGTCTCGGCGCCACTGAGGCCAGGTGCACGCTTGACCTTATATAAGAGCCATGCTCGTTTGCCCTCACGCGCGTGTAGTTTAGAAGGGAGCGTTGTTATTCTGCGGCACCAATTGTGCTTGACAGATCCCCTCAGGGCCGCGTGTTTTGCAGGGCAACGCCCAAGCCAATACTCTCCAGGTTTTACTTTTATGTCCAACAATCTCGATCGGCCGAGTCTGTTAGCGCGCTAACCATCTCCCGATGGTATTCACCCGTGGCTTGTTTAACACGATACGAAATCGCTGGCGGTATGTACACTTCGAATCAGGTACGATTCGTCAATTCTCGAGCGATGATGCTATTGCTGGCTGCTAAACTCGAAAGACATCCAAGACATTCTGCAAACAACGTGCCATTGCCCGCTTCCCCTGAAACCTCATGTCATCGGAACGTGCTGATTGTAGCTTCAGTCCCTTTCTGTCAGGAGCAGATCCAATTCCAGGATATCGTAAAGTCGCCGAAGCACCCCCTAATGCGGTTTCCGAAGGCGCTTGAATTCCTGGAGTGGGGAGTTGCGGAAGATGTGGGGACAAAACAGGGAAGCCGCCAGTTGTGCACTACTTATATCGCGTAAGCCTTCTGATGCTGACTGATACTTGACTTGCTGACTAAATTTCTGAGATGCGATGGATTGGCTGATCCCAATGGGCATTTTGCTGCTATCTGAATCGAGTACTGGTTTCTTCTGTTAGCTTGGGTGCAGAATCTCGTTGACTTAGCTATGGCCAGTGAGTTTGACCTCTTCTTTATCGGCGTACCAGTTGACATGCTTACACCTTTATAACTGCTTGATGCAAACCCCTGTTAGCTCTTTATATGACTGTGTATGTCACATGGACACGGCAGTCCAAGGAGAAGAAATATCCTTGACAATCGACATATAGAACACCAGTGACACAAGAGCTGAGAAGGGCAAAGGCATATCTGATTGGTAGAGCCCGGAAAATATGAGGGATGGCAAGAATGAGTTAGATAACCTTGCCACGCTGAAAGAACCCCTGAAGATGACAGGAGACCGCGAGGTACTCACAAGGGCGAAGGGATTATATAAGGGAGGGTACTTAGACACGATGAAGGATTTCTCTTGGGCTTTCCTCTCCCCAACACAAGGACATTGAGGACCAAGAAAGATTGTTACACGTAGTAATTGACTTCGCTGTGCACCCCACATCGTCAGTGGCCATCATCTAACCCATTTGACCCATTGTCGATCCCTGTCTGCACTAGGCCAAGTCCCCCATTACAGTGGACTTTAATCAAGAAGTCTTGCCTGTGATTAACAACTCATTCTCGAGTTCCAATTCAGCCTTGCTCCCGTGAGAACTACAGTTGCTTCCGCCTGCACCATAAAGACAATTACCGCATTGTCTGAGCGGCTTATGAGGAGAGATTATGAACTCTGTGGATAGTCCATATCCATTCTCAAAACGGTCATCACATGACCTAGGCGCAAGATCCCCTGTTTTCTGAATGATGGCAGCCTCACTATAAACACAATACTCCCAGTTAATCATGGGCTTTGCTCCATCTTCGATTCGTTTGGGATTAAACATCAAACCTCGTTTGGGCTGAGGAGAGGCGAGGGAGCCGGGAAAGCCAGAAGTCGGTCAGTGCTCAGCCGGAAGTAAAATATCAATCGAATTGCTGACACGGACATACTTATAGGAGCATCCAGAAGCCTGCTCATCGTTGTGCCCAATGAGCTACTCTCAGAGCGTTTTTGTATGACTTTAGCAGAGATCGGCCTGTGCGGTGATATCAAAACCAAACATTTCCGAGAGTGGCAGATATTAGTGTTCGACGAGTCTGTAGACCGGGAAACACTCGGCGAAACTGGGGTATTGGAATAAAAACAGTCGTTCTGAGGGGACGATAATCCACCAGTTTTATACTGTCATTAGAGTGTTAAATGTATAACCGCCAGAGATCGTGCTTAACATTTCTTTGGTAGCTAAGACAGGAGTTACCGCTTGACTCCGTCCACCGCCAAGAAGCCGGCTTGGCGCATCGATGGCGCGGAGCCGGCAGATCTGGACCGAAGAGGTGGGGCGCTACTGTTGGAAACCATTCTAGGACGATGGATCGAAAACAGTTCGTTCTGGAGAAAACTCGTGGCATGCTTAATAAATGTTTGAAGAGAAGAGCAACTAAACTGTTTCAAAACAAGAAGGGTTGTAAAAGAAGGGAACTTGACAAGCTTTGGATAATTTCCGCCACAAAAAGGGATTTGGACAGTAGATATATTGGATAGCACTGTCCTTATCACTGGTTTTTTGAAGTGCGGGGCGCTTGGCCTGGAGCTTCGGCGAGCCCCACTGAGCACGACAACCCGTTTAACTCAGCGGGTCAATCTCCATGCAAATACAAAGAGCATCTTAAAGCTGCAAACGAGTTGCCCCCAGACCACTTCCTTCTCCCAGCATCTGTCTATTATACGCACGATTGAGATAATGTCTAAAGAACAGTTGTTCCAGATCCTCTCCTTACCAGATGATGCGCTGCAGCAAGTGTTGGACTATGCCTCAACCCTATCCAAAGGGGAAGCCGCCCAGTACTTCACAGATATGCTGGGAGACTCGCCCCAGGTGATAGAGTTCATATCCACCTTCAATTCTCGCCGCTCCGATCCCAAGTTGTTGTCAAAGCCACCATCTTCTGCCCCTGGTGCAACACCAAGTTCTAGCCACAATTTTGAGGTCGAGGGTGTCCCCAAGCATAGGTCCCGTCAAAAGAAGCAGAAACCATCCCTCCATACCCCGCCACCACGACAGGTCGCGTCTTTCGAGGTTGCCGCAGGAACTGTGTACAACAAGAAAGATTTACAACAAGACTATATACCACCCGCGCGATCAGGGGCATCGACCCCATCAATCAGCGACGCGAGCTATGGCAAGAAACTATCGATATCATCAACCAAAATAGCCCCACCACCTCCTCCTACTCAACAGTCGAAGCCCCCTCCCCTCTTTGTTGCAGGAACACTCGTGTCGGAACTCGGTCTACCGAAGCAAAAGTCGAGGTCGAATCCGTCTTCTCGCACGGCGACCCCAGGCCCGTCATCATCCCGTAACAACAATGCCAAAATCGCAAAGGTATCAATTACGGGAGGTGTGCCGATGCATGGCCAGTCCACCGCTCTCGCCGATTTCGACGAAGCTATTCGAGCCCTGGAGATTTCGACAAATCCTACACATTTCTCCAACACGGCGAAGGGTATTGCCGCTCGCAGGTGTAACTGCGTTGCTACGCGCCATCCCCTTCTCGAGGCGGCTCCGAACTGCCTGAATTGTGGCAAGGTCATCTGCATCAAGGAAGGGCTAGGCCCATGCACGTTTTGCGGACAGCCCTTGTTGAATCCTGCCGAAGTCCAAAGCATGATTAAAGAACTTCGGCAGGAACGTGGTCGGGAAAAGATGGCAGCCGATCGCGAAGCACACAAGAAGACTGGTACCGGAGGAGGGCAATCACAACGGTCGTACGCCAATCCCTTGAAAGAGGTCGGGCTGGCCGGTCCTGAAGATCTCAGCGTCGCGGAGGCGATGGCTCGACAACACCGTGATAAGCTGCTCGCATTCCAGGCGCAGAATGCGAAGCGCACCACTGTTAAGGATGAAGCGGCTGATTTCGATCCCTCCTTGGCGGGCAGCATGTGGGCAACCCCAGAAGAGAGGGCAATGGCGCTCAAACGTCAGCAGAAGCTGATGCGCGAGATGGAATGGAGTGCAAAGCCGGAGTATGAGAAACGGCAACAGATTATCAGTATTGACATTACTGGAAAAAAGGTGTTCAAGCAAACCGTCAACTTGGAAAGGCCGCCGAGTCCGGACAATCATGTGGACACAGAGGATGTCAAGTCCAGAGCGGTGGTTACCATCGAGGATGGTGGTCAAGGCCATGGAGGGGCCTACAGCAAGAACCCGCTCTTGGGAGGGTTGATCAGACCCATCTACGAGCCGAAGGGGAAGCAGGCAGAGCTTCCAGGTAAGAGGGCTAGAGGGACCAGATGGCGACGTGTGCAAGACGACCTGGACGACAACGAAGCTGTTATCCTAGATGGCGGCATTCGCGGTGAGAGGGCCGAAGTCATAACGACGACGGGAGATGAGCCCGCCTGCGGTTGATTTCCTGTCGGTCCCCGCTGGACAGAACCGAGACCGCACACAGTACACAAGTGAACAATCGCAATGGCCAAATGCGCCATTCATACTGATCTATTGAACTTCGTAACTTTGAATTGAGTGTCAGGAAGCCGTGGACCATGACTGCCATTCTCATGAACTTGCATGTTACCCCTGTGTTTCGCACCCACCGAGAATATCGGCAGCGGGTCGCGATTAGTTTTCCAGAAGCTCTCCCAAAATCGCAGATCTTTTGCCAAGCCTGCCGCATGTGGGGCAACCGCAACGTTGATGGATCCATGCCAAGATCGTCCCCATCGTCCAGGTATTCTTGATCTCTGAGTGATGAAGCGATTTGAAAGGAATGCAAGGACAGCAAGGCCAAGGACGCTAGTTCAGTATTTATCACTTAAATAGTGATTGTAGTGATTGGTTTGAGCAGTTTAGAATCTAACGTCATTAAACTCTTGCCGCCAGTCTTTGCAAGATGAGGGCGCAAACAGTGTGTCATTGACTCTACTACCGTCTGTTCACGTTTGATGGCTGCTATGGAGTTTCGCTGCTCCCCGTTCTTGGCAGGCCCGCGACAAGGCCCAAGCTCCCTGCACGTTTCGGTCATCCCAAGCCCTAGGAAGGGCGCGTCGGTCTTGCGTGGATACATCAAATGTTCTCGATAGGCACCCGACGACTTTCTCTGACCTCACATCAGACAATTCGAAAACGCGTGTAAATCGTTCTCCAATTCTCCAATGTCACATGCGTCATCTGTATATTTTCTGTAATTGCGCCTTTTAAACCTTTCCCAGTCGTGCCCCGCTATCCGCTTCTCCCATCTTCAACGCGTTTAATCACGGCCAACCACGCGATACCTCCACATCACTCCCGCCTTCTCTCGAAATAATAAACCTCGGGCCCCGGTCAGGATTCTGGAGAGCTGGTATTGGCCAATTCGACGTTTGTTGGGATAATGACAACTTAATCTCTGGCTGTCACGATCTGGATAACGCCCCAGTCGTCTTTTTTCCAGTTCCACAAACAACACCGACCGATTGAACCTCCTCAAACTATTCTAATACCGTCACCATGCCCACTATACATGTCGAACCGCATTGCGAACCTCTGCTCCAGGAGATCGCTAATACGGTCTCGAAGTCGAGGAAGATCGTGGTGATTACTGGTGCCGGCATCAGTACCAATTCAGGCATTCCTGTATGTGATTGACGCGTTCAGACGCTGGCATTCATTTTCTCTTGTCCTATCTAACACCGTTACTAGGACTTTCGGTCCGAAAATGGTCTTTACTCGTTGATACAAGCCCAGTTCGACGCCGCCCAACAACGTGCAGCGGCCAGCAACAACATCGAAAATGGTGCTGGCGACTCGACTGAAGAACGGCCGGCGAAACGACGACGGCTCAGCTCTCTTAGTGGGCGTGATGCCGTGGATCGGTCAGCTTCCGGGCATGAGACTCGCTCAATGCCTACAGATACCGGAGGAGATGGCCACCCACAGATAAGAAAATCTTCTGCATCAACACCCAGCGATGAAGTTCGGACCGCAGGGAATGCGCAGGCTCATTCGGAACTTGTCTTAAAACAAGAGTCGGAGGTTGATGCTTCAAATGAACCAACATCGCCTGCTCTTACAGTCCTTCCCGATCTAAGGCCTGCAGGTGGTCCACAAGAAACATCGACAACTTCCCAGATCGGTGTCTCCTTGGACTCATCGGGGCTGGCACTGCCCGAAACACCGCGTTTCCGATCAAGACTTGGAATCAAGGATCCTCCCTTGTGGAGCTCTTCTCCTCTATCCTCGCCCCCTCCCATCATCTATGATCCCTATGAGGAGCCAGAGGATGACGCGCCAGAGTCTCCAACAAGCAATAGGGATACATCTCGATCCACGAGCAAAGAGCCGCCCTCGGGCTCGACTGCGCCCTTCCCGTCGCAAAGTTCCCTCCCTTCCAATCGGGCCTTGCTCCCTAACATGAAGGGACGAGATTTGTTTGACGCACAAATTTGGTCATGTCCTATCAAGACTTCGGTTTTCTACACCTTCATCTCTACCTTGCGACAAAAGGTCCGTGAAGCCCAGCCGACAAAAAGTCATTACTTCGTGAGCGTGTTACGTGATAGCAGAAAGTTGGTTCGATGCTATACACAAAACATTGATCAGCTGGAAGAGCGCGTCGGCCTTACAACCTCGTTGTCGCTAGGCGCAGGCAGTCGATATCGCTTTTCAACTCGTGCCGGACGGGGCACGAGAGCCTCGAAGGGCAGCGAGGTTGCAGCGGACGAGAGTCAGTTACAATCCCAGAAAGAAGAGGACACAAATGACTCTCAAGTCCTGAAAGAGGGGCAAACCAGCCAGCCCTCCCCGAAACTCGAGCAAGACGATGGCGCGAAATCCCTGCCAACTGCTTCTCAGTCGTTGGAGTCCGGGACCGACGCCGATGGTGCAACAAGCAAATCCTCCAGCTCATTGACATCCGCCTCAGTTTCTGCACCTCCGGGCCCTAACCGTGGTGTCGAGTGTGTCTTCTTGCACGGGTCGCTAGCAGAGCTCCGATGCTTTGTGTGCGCACGTACTGCTTCTTGGGACGAGGAGTCTCGAATGGCTGATACTCTGGCCGGCCGGCAGCCAACATGTCCTCATTGCGAAGGCGCCACTGCAGCTAGAGAAGAGAAAGGCAAACGTGCACTGGGGGTAGGAAAGCTACGGCCCGACATCGTCCTGTATGGAGAGGAACATCCCCATGCTCACCTCATCCATCCTCTTGTGAAGCACGACTTGTCGCTTGGGCCCGACATGCTTCTGATTTTAGGAACCAGCATGCGTGTCCATGGCCTCAAAGTTCTCGTCAGGGAGTTTGCAAGGGCCGTCCACGATCGTGGAGGAAAAGTTGTCTTCGTCAACTTCACAAAGCCTCCGGAGAGCGTTTGGTCAGATGTCATCGACTACTGGGTCCAGTGGGACTGCGATGCTTGGGTCGAGGACTTGCAAAAACGGAAACCCGCTCTTTGGCTGCCCCCGGGTTCCACGCTCCCCGACGAGGATAAGCCTAAGGCGAGCAAGGCTTCAAGGCGACAAAGCGGTGAAGGCAGCAAGCGGAAAGAAGCTTCTGCCAAGACCTATCACAAGAACAAGGAAAGTGACCAACCACTCGATACGCAAACGCTCGAGACCAGTGCCACGTCAATTGACGGCGAGGCCTCGCCATTAACTGAACTTGAAACCCAACCAACCCCGTCATCGCAATTAACTCCTCAGAACAGTTCACCCAAAAAGTCTCAAAAAACCCGCCGGGAGCAAAAGTTCAATCCGGATGCAAAGCGCCCAGCATGCATCCGTGATCATAAGCAAAACGGTGCATATCTTGTCTGGAAGATTATGCAGGATCTCCGGCGCATCACAGGAGACAACGAAGCTTCCCCATCTCCAGCTGCTTCTGTCTCTCCCCTTGCCTCTGCCGAAGAGCCTGCTGCCAGATCGAAGCCTAAACGAGCGCGAAAGTCTACGCCAAGTTCTTTGGAATCCAACATAGACGTCAATGGCTACACTGTCAACCAGGAGACCGCATCGCAGCCATCTCAACTGCCGGCGGAACCAAATGTCGCTCCTTCGATTCCATCTCCAAAGCCCAATGGACTTCAAACCGCGCCCAAAGAACCTGCAGCTCCCGATATCAACAGCTCCATCTCCGCCGTGGTCAAGACGCGCAAGAGAAAGCAAACATTCACGTGGCGGGTGATCAATGGCGTTGAGACACGCATCTCGCTGACCTCTGAAGGAGAACAAATCGATCCGCCCCTTCATACCAGCGCCCTACATCGACCACTTCCCGCTGCCAAACCGCAGAAGACTGGTAAGGCTTCCAAGTCTAAAGTTCGTTCCACGTCATTGCCAGCAGCGGCCAAGCCCCAATCGTCCAGCAGTAAGGTCCCCTCTCAGCCGCTCTGCCCTCCTGGCATTGCCCCGTTAGCCATTCGCCATCAAAACATACAAACCAACGACATCGATGCCGGCTTCCGCGCGACAGACCATTACATCTCGAAGGCCCAGCAGCAGCAAGCGCTGGCACGCGCAGAGACTCCGCAATCTCTCCTGCTCCCTCCCTTGAACCCGCAGCCGCCACAGCAAGCTCCTGCGAAGCCCAAACCTGCACCTCTCGAGCCCAAAGTCACGTCTCCCGGGCCGAAAGTCGAGATCTCGTCTAACGTCGGGTCGCCTACCGCAGTGATGTCGCGACCCCCTCCAAAGAACCCATTCTTTTTCTCAGATCCGTTGGCAGGGTGGCTTTGGTACCCTCCTGCTTGGCAGAATCAGGGATATGCTGGAGGGCAGGACAGGGAGCGTGTGCAGGGCCAAAACCAGGGGCAGCATACTCAGTCTCGTGGGGCGCATGCTGGTCCCGCCCGGGGGAATGGTCAACTTCCGAACAGGTATCACTGCCAGCAGCAGCCGCAATACCATTGCCAAGCTGCACAACAAAACCTGCAGAACGGTAATGGTCATCGGGTGCCCGCTCAGGGTCAGTCCCAAGGCCAACAGCCAGCCGGACCCCAGCAGCACTGGACCCATCAGCCCTCCATCCCGAGCCCGGATCGTGCTCGCGGACATCAGCAGCGGGGCAGTGAAAGCGGCGCGAGCAGTACTGGTGGGTGGTGTCCGGATGAGCAGCTACGCCAGGAGGCGGCGTTGATGTTGTCTGCTTTGCGGGGAGGTGGATTGGGCGCTGGGGTGAGTGCGTAGGGGATGTTGAGTGCTGGGAGCAGGAATTAGGATTGATGAAAATGGTTGGTTCAATTAATTATAGTTTGTTTGGGGACTGGAATGGGTGATGATGGCTGATTTTGATGTTAAGCTTGTTTGGATTGGACTCGGGCGTTTGTTGGTCGAGGGCTCCGGGTATTGGGTGATTTGGGGGTTATCGAACTTCGTTTTGGTTTCATAAGAGCATGGAAGGATATTGAAGAGCTCTGGAAACAATTTCATGGCACTTAAAGGCATAGTATGATTGACTACTAGAGTGTTTAACTCTTCCATCTCTAAATTTCCTACAACCTGCACTTATCCAATCTATGTACAAATCTTTCGAGGGTACTTTTTCTCCTGAGCCCTATCCTGCACATGATCCCGATCATGGTTTCTTCATATTTTGTGACGTTTTCTCTTGGATAGATGCGGGGCTGTGCTCGCTTCCAATAACCTTGTATGGCTTTCCCATCATGTACCCATACCCTCCTGCGACGGCGAGTAAACCGCCAATCATGCCCCAACTAGCCAAGGTTAGCCATTGAAGTACTGAAGTGTGAGGTTAAAGCTCCAACTTACGTTTTTGGTGTCATTACCAACGTTGATGTTGTGTGGTCGGGACTATCATGCTTGTACATGACTGTTCTGGCGTGGTTGATAGGTGGTTGACGGGTCAGAGGGCGAGCACCCAAAGTCTGAAGACTCGACCTGTTAATCTTGGTTATATTGGCCCGCAGCATCTTGGAGTGCTTGACAAATGATTCTGTTGGTCAGCTAAGTTTGGGATTTAGAATAAGAGCGATTTTATGAAACTCAAGGCCAACATTTAGGTGCACGTTAGTCTAAAGAACAATCTGAAGTCGTGCTGGACACAACACGTCACAGCCAATCCATGACGCAAGGGGCGAAGCGGCCGATGACTTGGTAACATATAGCGATTTCAGATGCCCGCATCCTTAGGCTCCATATCCCTTGCCCAACATTTGTCATCTAAATTCTGATGTTTGACCCAGCTGCGCTTGTCGCAATGTGAAAACCAGCAACACGGTCCATCATGTGTTCTCCAGAGGCCATCAGTACGAGACACCCTTTCCTGGGGCTTATTTGCGTCAAAGCCAACCTACTGCCCAATTCCGCGCTGCGATTTTGGTCGTGATGATCCGGCCCAAAGGTAATGCCTCGATCAAGGTATGTCAACAATGTCATCGCTTGCCGTTGAACTCTCCAAGACAGGGACTAGAAATCCAAGAACAATCGGCGCCGATTTGGTAGGGTTAGGGTTACTCTTCTGAGTCTCTACGCGCAAGCAGACTCTTGGATGTTCACACTCTCCATTCTTTGTTGTATCCAGTCATCAATCAGCATGTCTTAACAAGCCATCCCTCCGAGATCTCGTTCTTCCATCTTAGAGCTAATATCACCAAATTCAACTTCCAACTGAGACAGGTTTTGGCTACCGATTTGCTCATCATGAGCGCCAATGACCATGGCGTGTTCTTCGTGTACCATGAGCCAGACAGCGCGATTCGCCTGCCCTTCCTCGTGTAATGCATCTTCTTTGATCCCCTCAGTCATTGGAGTTTTTACCATCATTTCCTTCTCTTTGTTCTTGGGAATTGCATCATGGCTTGCCGGTAAAATCGTACGTGCCCCGTTGATCGGCCATATCATCGTCGGGCTCATCTACAGTGTTCCCTTAGGCAACGTCTCGCCCGTGGCCGGCAGCGAATATTCCTTGACTTGGGTCATGTTGGCTTGATATTAATCATTTTGGAGGTTTGTTGTTCTGATGCTTGCCAAGCGACATTGCCTGAATAAGCTCCGGCACTGACAAAACACACATTTAGTAGGTCTGGCCATACGCTTGGATCTCCTTTGTCAAAATTTGCTGCTTAGCCTTGTGGCTGCCCTTACTGGTGTTCTGATTCCCGTCGCCTTTACGGTTGCCTTTTGGACTCCGGACTCAGTCACAGTAAGTCCCTAACGTATAGCTGTCCACACCTCAGGATTTCTATGCTGTGGATATATGCCAACACAAGAATATCCAGGACCTTTGGAGGGTTTCACAGCGGGCACTTCCCTCTGCTTCACGTCTCTCGGGACGACATTCGTGGTACTAGCAAGTGCTTTTTCACACAAGCACAAAGACGAGTCCGACCTCAACTTCCATTCAGTGGACTGATCCCAAACTCGGGCTGGCACTGTCCTCGTCTCCGCTGCCCTCTTTGACGGCATCGGCAGTCTTGGGTCGTGTTGTCCGCAATCCGCGCGGCATCTCCAACCACAGTGAACAGCACCTCGGATGGATCATTGGTCGGCCTCTCTTAGCTAGTGCCTTAATGGCCTTGCTAAACCCCGCACTAACAATCTCATGAGTTGCGTTTTATGTACCTTCTTGGCGATTGCAGAATACGCTGGGGTGTCAGTTCTTCTTGGAGTATTCCTAGCCGGTGCATTCCTTAGTGGACTTACAAATCATCACGTCGAGGACACAACCTTGGGCAACGAACAAAACACTATGTCAAGCGAAAGAGCAACTTTCACTGAAACTTTCGAGTACTACCTTTCAACATCTCAGAAGTACATCCTCCAACCTCTGTGCTTTTTTTCCCAGCATAGGCTTTGTGATCCCTTTCATGGAATTATGGACCGGCGAGATCATTTGGGAAATTAATTGTTGGGACCGTGATTCCGCTCTAGGATTCCATCGCCGCCCGTCTCTTTTCGCCAGGAGAGAAACTCGAACCTCCGCAGTCCAACCGAGGTATTATAACCGGCTGGGCGCCCGCACTTCTCTTTGGCACAGCTATGGTGGCTCGTGGAAAGATCAGTCTCCGTAAGGCCTTTGTTATCGCCGTTTGGGGGTTCATTCTTAATACTATCATCGGTCCTGTCATGGTAGGAGTTTTGCCCAGAAAAGCCGGGGCACTTTGATTGCAGAAGATCCCCGGTGGGATGTTCAGGTCAAGTCTCAGCGGCACCTCGACTCTCTCGAAGCTGGCAACTTAACGGAGAGCCCCGATAAAAATAGCTGAGGCTCCTCGATCCCACGGCAGTCGACGCAGCTGCTGTCATACTTCGCTCTGGAATGGTAGGTGCCAAGCGTTGATTTGCGCACCCTGAGCCCCACAAGGCCGGCGTCGACATCGTCACGGGAAGTTTCCCCCGCACTGTTGAGGCCATTAAGACACAAATTAAAGACCTAGAATTATCTGGCAGTCTGGATGAATATCTTGGTATAAAATCGATTTACGGCAATAAGGTCTTCATGACTACAGAAGGTGCCAAGATCACTAACACAACGTGTCCGCAAGTGAGAAGAGCCTGGTTTACAATGGGGTTGCATTACAGAACGGAGCCTGGAAGCTGGGCGCAATATCGAAGTAGGAGTGCTGCAAAAATAACAACCAATAAGACGTAACGCCGAGAGGCTGAGGTCTGGCTCGATGCTTCTGGCTGAATGGTCGGACGCGGTTCGGACGACGACGCCTTGCGACGTTCACCACATTCCCCACACTCGATGTACGTTGATCTCATGTAACCTTCGATTTCCAGCCACGAGACTTTCATTAATTGTGCCGAGCCTCACCAAGACCTTCGGTCGCCCAATAATTTACTTCAGCCAATGATGCTTATGTTCCGAAAGAATTTCAACCCACGGTCCGATGTGGAGGTTCCTGTCAGCAGCTATCATCCGGTAGCATGACCGCCAACTATGGCAACCGGAGCAACGTCGACTTATAACCGACGACCTCCACGCGAACATCCATCTACAGGTGTCTAGGGACATCCAGTGTGCTCCAGCAACTTAACTATCTCTGGGACCCTGTCGGTCCGTCCTGTCGTTGTTCGAACTTGTCCATCATGCGCTATCATTTCGCCTTGGCTCTTTTGGGCCTGTTTATTTCCCCTATTCACGCTGCCCCCTCCGTCGTTCTCGAACAAGTCAAGGGGATACCTCCAGGCTGGAGTTTACATCACGAGGCCGATCCTTCAGACAAGATCACACTCTTCGTTGCTCTTAAGGAACCAGGGATTGAGAAGCTCAAGGAAAAGCTTCACGAGCGTCAGAACCCAGATCACCCCTCTTTCAGGCAGCATCTGAGCCGTGATGAAGTTCAGCAGTACCGCCAACCGGCCCGTAGATCTCTCAGTGCCGTATCGACCTGGCTACGGTCAGGCGGTATCCGAAACGTCCACTACCAGGGAGGACTGATCAGCTTTGAGGCTACGGTCAAGACGGTCAAATCACTGCTGCAAGCCGATTTGGCCTACTACGCATACAACGGGACCAACGCCGATCCCGTTCTGCGAGCCCTTTCTTATACCATCCCTTCCTGGCTCCATGACCACATTGCGTTTGTGCATCCGATTTCCAACTTCATGCCTCCGCGGTCCAGCCGTGGTCATCGAGGAGACAGTCATAAGACAAGACGTCCAAGGCCAAAACCAAAGCCGACAAAGACGCAAACTATATGGACATTAACGCCAACTTCAAAGGTGGTCAGCCCTCCAACTCCAACCTACATCTCAGACGAGGGGTACCAAGAAGAAGAGGAGTTCCCTCTCGGCTATCCCTGCCTTCCCGCCACAGTGCCAAAGTGCATCAAACAGCTTTACAACATCACCTACACCCCCAGCGGTCCCTCTCCCGTTCGCTTCGGTGTTGCTGGATTTCTGGAACAGTGGATTCTCTACTCCGATGTGGACAAATTCCTCGATGTCTTTTCCCCGCACCTGCCATCGACATATAACTTTACCGTTGAGCTGATCAACAACGCCACAAACCCCCAAGATTCCCCCCTGAATGCCGGCATTGAGGCCTCATTGGATGTTGAATATGCCATGTCCCTTGGCCACCCGACAAACGTGGTATACTACATCACAGGCGGGCGCGGCGTGAAGCTGAACCCTCTAACGGGCGAGGCGCGCGACGTATCGGACAATGAGCCATTCCTCGAGTTCCTGGATGCGATGCTCGCCAAGCCCGACTCGGAGCTGCCCCACGTGTTGAGCATCTCGTATGCGGATGATGAGCCCAGCGTGCCGCGGCCGTATGCTATTCGCGTGTGCGACATGTTTGCTGCACTCGCTGCTCGCGGCGTATCAGTACTGGTCGCGACAGGTGATGCTGGGGCCGCTGGAACAGGTCACTCTCAGTGCGTGGTTGGAGCTGGTGGGTCCACCAGCCACGTGCACAGCCACAGCTACGAGAACAGCAGCCTCCCAAGTGGCCAGCGGAAAACATTCATTTCGACGTTTCCTGGCAGCTGTCCTTACGTAACAGCTGTTGGAGCAACGAGCAACGTGGCGCCGCCCGTCATGGGCGCAGACTTCAGCGCCGGCGGGTTCAGCGAGTACTTCTCTCGGCCCAAGTGGCAAGATGACGTGGTACTGCCGTACATTGAGCATGTCCTCAAAACACTGACTAGGGCTACAAACACCACAGCGGGCCGGAAACTGAGTGCTGCTGGCATGTTTAATCTCACCGGCCGGGCAACGCCTGATATCAGCGCCATCGGATCTGCATTTCAGATCGTTATGGGTGGGGAACATGCCCAGGTGCTTGGGACGAGTGCCAGCACGCCTGTCGTGGCGGCTATGATCGCTCTGATCAATGATGCCCGCATGAGAGCTGGAAAGCCAAGTCTGGGCTGGCTGAATCCGTTGTTGTACTCAGCCAAGGTAAGGAAGGTGTTGAAAGATGTTACCGAGGGTGACAGCAGGGGCTGTCACTTCCCTGATGGCACAGAGTCGGTTGGGTGGCCGTCTGCTGAGGGATACGACTGCGTCACCGGCCTTGGCGTTGTTGATGACTTCAATGACTTTATGTCTGTCTTGTTATAGTTCTCTTTTGGATATCATGGTGTATCTTAGGTATTACTTGGGATTGAGTATATTATTATTAGGTCATCACAACAATCGTCATTATCTCAGTCAGATAGACTTCTCCTGTAAGAGCGGGGTATCAACGCCGATTGGCAACACGAGTTTTCGCCTCTATGACCAGTTCGTAATTACTAGCATCGTATTAGGCCTCAACTTAGAGCAACGGCAGGACTAGAAGCGTGCTGAGAAGCCAAAGCTCAGGACGGATACCACCAGCGTCGGCCGTGAAAAGAGTTGAGGTGAAGCTGGTATTGGACTGGAATACAGTTAGTTTAGTACACTCATGAACCGGTAAGCATTACAACATACCGGAGGCCAGGGGTTCGCAGTAAACGTGGACGGAGGGGAAGTGATAATCGAGCCCGACTCGGAGAAGCCCGGCTGCGAGCGAGTCGCAGCCGGATTGCCGGAGCACCCATCACCCAGCACGGTCACAGTGATGGCAGCATAAGTGATCGTGGAAGTCACAGTTGCCGTTGCCCAAGACGTGACCGTTGGAGGAGGGCACTGCCCCGTGGAGGAAGGATCGGTGAAGTCACTGGTCGGGCCTCCAGTCTGGCTAGACACCACACCCCCCGATGTCGAAGAGGCAGTGGATGAGCTTTCGCCTGCTAGAGAGCTGGTCGAAGTAGGATTGCTGGTGGTCACAGGCTTATCGGTTGGAACACCGCATTCTTCAAGGCTTTGGCCCTGGGTAGAGTTAGCGTTGATTGCCGAAAGCTGAGGGCACCTTTGGACGACTTACATTCTCGCAACACCACACTCTTCCGTTAAACTCTTGCCTTCCCAGGTGTCAGCCTCTTCTCCCTCATTGATTACCTTGGTTTAGCAGCTGCTTCATCCAAACCTCGCTCTACATACCACGCGCAGTAATAGCCAGCATCGCAAGCTCCTGTAGAGGTTGACGTCAGGCACAATTCCCAAAAAGCAAGATGGCACGGGAACACTCACGTCCAGAGCCGTTCTCACAGCATGTCTGGCCCAGGTCTACCTCGTTATAACAGAAGAGAGACAGATCGGTAGATGCTTTGCAAGTGATCCAATTAGGGCCACAGGCGTCTGTGCAGTTGGCACCAGTGCCACAGCTACCGAATTCGGGGCCTATTCATGTCAGTCTGGGCGTTTATTTTTCTTTTATTGCCAGAAATATATTGCATACTGTAGCCAGGCGGTGGTGTCTGGCGGCGATAGATATTGGCCGCCGCATTCGCACTAGGACTAGTGAAGCGGAAGAACTCAACGTTTTGGGCGAACCCAAGCCCAATCAGAGCAGACAAAGCGATGGACGTCCTCATTGCTGGCTGTATGTGTCAAAACCTAGCTAGAGGAGCGTTGCTCTATCACCACGGCCTAAATTGGTGGGATTGACTCCAAGAAGAAGGGTCCGGGGAAGTTTGAAGTCGAAATATCGGCCGCCAACAGACTCCTCGGCAAATTGGTTCCGAAGCAGCAGTTTATCCCAGTCACCAGACGATCGGAGGTGCAGGAGAGATCGCGTGGGCAGGCCTGTTCCACATTTGAGGCCGTCCTGGTTGAAAACCGCGTGGTTGGGCCTGTGGCCAGCATGCATCCAGCACATTCATGTCCGTCATGCTGTGATGGTGGAGCTGAAGCAACGCCAGAAACCTCTGTGATGGGCCTACACGTCGCCGAATCCCACGCAAGCCCACAGCCCTAATCTTTGCCCCGCCGCCACTCGAGCCAACCTTGGTATTGATGTCTGTTCATTGGTGACGTCTGAGCTGTCCCACCAAGCGGTGAGTTGGCCTTGGGAGGAGGTTGGGTTTTACAGATTGAATGCCGGACTAGCAGGGCAATAGTCGGCCGCTGCCCAATCACCGTTCTCGATGGTGCATGTATACGTGCAGCCATCACCACCCGACAGGGGTCGCATTGGGTTAAAACTTTCCAAGGCTTTTTGTTCAACAGCCGACGCCCAACGATATGATGCTGTGGCTGGCTGATACGCTGCCTCGACAACCCGGCATGTGGTGATCTACTAGGTAGGCTGGGAAAGTAGATTTGATATCCCCATTCTTTTTCAATCATTCCATTCGTCATCATCTTTCCTCGGGATATTTCCGCTGGTGCAGATATCTGCTTGACTTGGCATCTCCCTCCATACCCCTCACTCCGTGGGGCATCATCGACATCCTGCTCTCCATCCTAGTAGCGAGGACCTACTCCTCTTTGATGTTGATCAATTGATCCCATTCTTTGCAATTGTCTTGCTTGAAAATCTAGTTCTGATCGATCTAGGTCAGGAAAGCCCCCAGGGTACCCGATTGCCACAATGGGGTACTTTGTTGGAATCACCGGCACAGGCTTTGTTGGTACAAACGAAAAAGCGGCCGTGACATCCTACAAGCCATGTCACATCTTTGGTGATCAGATGCTCATCGGCACTGGTATTCGCACTGGCTTCTATCTGTTGTATGGCGCCGCCATCATCGCCATTCTCTTTGGCGTCGACAAGCAGTTTCGCTTCTGGCACGGCGCGTGGGGCATCCTGGCTCTGGCTCTGTTCCTATCTTTGTTTCTCAACGTCGTCGACTACACCTTAATTGTCATCGACTATGCTGTCTTGATCCAGCTCGTTCTGTGGTACCCTGTCTACTTCGTCTTCAGCGTTCTCTTCCGTCAGGCGCTTGTGATCTCAGGGAAGGCCGAAACCAAGCCGGATGACGAGTACCGGGAGCGTTTACAGAGATGTCGAAAGAGCAGTGTGACGGATTTAGATATTGCTCGTGCTCGAGCATATGCGGATGTTCTCAAGGCCTTCGCGCTCCACGCGGCGACGGAAGAAGCTGGGGGCGACTACGACTCCAACCGGGTCGCCCTTGTCCAGGCGGTTCAGCACTATGTTTCTCACTGGCATCAGTCAATTGAGATTGAGGAGAGCCGGAGGAGCGAAGATGGAGGCGCTGTCACCACGGTTTACAATATTGAGCTTGTAGAGGAGATCGCAGCTGCTCCCACCCGTGCCGACATCGACAAGCTTCGCGATCTGTATGTCGCTGCGCTAGTCCACTCGCAGCAGTCGGTGACTGAGGCAAGAGCTTCTGAGCAGGAGGTTGCCCTGATTGCTTCAGAGGAGCTGCAAATTAAGAAAAACGTTCGCTCTCCCAAGCAAGCTCTCCGCCATTTCCTCCTGACGGCCAGCTACAAGGACCAGTTGACGGCAGCGATCGGACTGTTGGTGTGGTCAGCTTACATGTGGGGGACTCCAGCTCTCAATTGGCCTCTCCTGCACCACGGAAACAAGGAGGGCACTTGCGACAACGCTCCGACGGTGTATTTCGTTTTCGCGCCTAAGAAGCCATTCGCTGATTCAGGGTTCAAGACCTTCCTGCGCATCTGGACTGTTGGTGTTTGCATCGTTGCCTTCCTCACGACTCTCGCCGGCGCGCTTCTCTTACTTATCGGCGTGTTTGGCCCTGGATTTGTCGGCCTGGGTTCTTCGAAGAGAGGCAGGCAACAAAAGTCGGTCGAGGCTGGGTACGACAGCAACGTTCATGATGTTCAGAGCTCACCTGACTACTCATGCAAGGCTCGTGGGCAGCACACTCAGGAAATTCTAGCTTGCCTCTACTACACCGAGTCTCGGGCGATTGAGCACCGTTATCACAGCCGGACCACTTCGCCAGTGAACTTCAGTCTTTGGAATATCCCGTGGGTTATTCTGCTGGCCGTGCTGCTGGTCGTCACCATTATTTGCAGTGAGTCGACGGTCAAGAGGCAGGGACCGAACAACGATACTCCTTTGGACTTTGCTCGGGCACCACTCCATGAAACGGCTGAGCTTCTGGCGTTTTTGATCGGCCTGTATACCATTTTGTTGACACTCCTCAGCGTTTTGAGCGCCTTTGTCGCTCTGGTTCTGCGGAATCATCGCCGTAAGAACAAGCATGTCCACGGCCATTTGAAAAAGGAGAAAGAAAAGGAGAACCCTTCAAAGAGGCAGTAATTTCTTTGTTCAACCCTGCGAGGGCCTTTAGCAATGGGATCAAGGACGGTTCGATGGAATGGTTGTCATGCTAATCTACCTACCTACCTACTTAATGGAAGTTTTCTCGTAATATAAACACTCCGCTTTCTTGCACAAACCTGCAGTTCCTACTATCAGACAGTTGGGTCTTGATGGTATGTGACTTCTGTGATCATGGTGATAGACCTTAGCCCTCCTCGGCAGCCCAAGTTCCGATGAGATCCCTCTAAGTGCTCAATGCTTTAGGGGGAAACACATCCTCCACTTGGAATTGAGTACTACATGATGGCTGCACAGTTCACGAAGGTCAGGCAGTATTTGGGGTGGGTAAAGGTTTCTCCTTATCAAGGCTCTATCCACTTCTTCTTTCACGCACTCTCGCTCTTATTTCCCTCCCATTGTGCCCCGCCAGTGTGGTCAAAGTTTCTTGCTATTGTGCAGCATCTACAAGGTCAAGAATATGCCACCCTCGCAAAATCTGCGACCCTCTACTTTTTTCCCTCCTACAAACTTCCATCTTTTCCCCAACTCTCCCACTTTCCCCATTTACCAACTTTGTTGCAAGTTTTGCGAGTCACAACTTGCCCTTTGCTTCAACCACTTTTACAACCTTAACCATCTTAACTGCTCTCACTCTCTCTCCCCTTCTGTGACCTTGATCCAAAGACCTTTTCACTGAAACTTGCAGCACATTGTCGATCTTCGTCTCTTACGCAGAGTAAGTCTCATCCGAACCCCCCTTCGCACTGCTTAATTTCGCGTTTCTTCACCATCACTTTTTCCCTACATACACTCGAGGCTTTCTTCCACTTTGACCAACTTGTCCTATTAGCACGAGTGAGCCAACTTGCAATTTTTATCCCGATTACTTCTCCATATCCCGAATTTGGAATCAAGGCAGATATCTGTGCAGTCGGTGTTCTTGAGTAAGCCGTCGCCTTCGTCCTTATTTCCGTTGCCCATTGTGGAGCTGTGTTCGGGTACCATTCTCTTATTTTCTGCTATTGTCTGGACACTCACTCTTCGCTCTTGTATTCCTTACGGAACACAAAATGGGCTGAATTTTCGCTAACAGCTGGCGGACAAAGCATTGAGATGACGGCTGCAGCCATTGTGTACCCATCGCCAGTCTGACGTCTGACCATGGTTTGTTGTCATTGGCTTTTGTGCCGATCACCTTAAAGAAGCTATCAACATGTTGTTTAAGCTCATCAAGGCCCTTTTCACCTTCTCCTCTATTGAACAGTTCGATAACCGGCGCAAGTAGGCACAAGGAGGGCACCAAGGCTGAGTTCATGGCTGACATGAAGGCTATCGAAGAGCCCAACAAGCAAGAGCTCAAATTTACGGATTGGGCCGCCAGGAAGTCCCGTCTGACCATCAAAGCGTACCGAGTACCTCATAATTGTTAATCCAAATGCCCCTGGGGAGTGCAAAATCTCCCAGCAGAACGAGCCTAGTTGGGTACGGATCTATCCTCCGATAGCACGACAACTCAGTTTTGGACGCCCGCCGCGAGGAGGTCCCTGCTGCCCTCAAAGTCTCTGTTCCCGACCTCATCCGTGATCAACATGCGGCCGTCGAGGCCATTGTATTCCCCTTCTTCCCCTTGCAGGCATATACGGGGTCGACGCCCTTCTCGACCCCGCCTCGACTCCGCCCGCTCCCGAGGCCAAGTGCGTGTTCCCTGGGCGCCCCAAGACCCAAGGAGCCAGCAGCACCAGCTCAGGTTTCGTCGAGTTGATGCCCACCAATGCGGTCGCGGCTAACTTTTTGTTCATGGCGTCTGAAGCAACCAAAATGCGGGGATCGACGCCATCAGTCCCCAATGACGCCAAATCATTCGTCGAAGTTGTCATGCCGACCAACCCATTCGCTCCTCGTTATAATGGCGCTCTTGTTGTGAAGAAAACGCGCGCCCCAGTTGTTTCGGCCGGCGAGGATGCACCCTCCAAGAACAATGATGACGTTGAGACGGTCTCCTCTCCAGCCCTTTCTAATTCCGAGTCTGGTGTCATGCATATCATCCGGAAGATCTGCTATGGCCATGGTCTTGTCGGGCTCGCGGCTCTTGAAACTATTCTAGGCATCACGGAGTGAGCTGGGCACAGGTACAGATATTCGCTGAGCAAACAGTTTGTGGAGTTGTATCAAGGATCACAGATGGAGGAGTGGTGGTTGGTTCTGTTTCACTCTTCATAGCGTGGACCATCGCTTCATCTAAGATAGATCTACGATCGATGTATAGAAAAAGGGGTTCAGGGTACTGGAGTCCGGACGATGGAGTTATGGAGAGATGCATATTCTACAGCGGATAAATCGTGGTGGAGAGCATGACACCTGTCATAAGACTATCTGGGCGATCGACGAGCAACCAAGATTCTGATGGCAGTAGTTTGACGTTCCTTGCGCTGTTTGGCATGCTGGACTAAGTGACTGCTATTGGACACCCGAAATGCTGTGTAGATGACCCTAGTAGCCCCACCATCTGCAACTCACTGTAGTCTTCCCTTTCACCTCCCGGTCATTGTTCTCTTCTTCTCTTATGCACACTGTCCTTCATTATCGTATGCTCAGCTTAGACAGCAATTTCGGTCGTTTGCCAATCGTACTAGTGGGTATCTCGATTTTGCTTACGCCGTCAAGGTGGTTCGGGACAACTCCAAACTTCCTCCGGTCATCAACGACGTCATTTGTTGATCCAAAACGGAGTGAGCCTGGTAGGGCCGAAACAGCCCGGAGCTGCAGGCCAGGATACTGAGCTAAGCCCCACCGAACAGATCACTGACATGCTGTGTGGGGAACCCTAGTCCACGTATGCAGGAACGTTTTATCTATGGAAGCGATATCAGAGTCTGGGTTTGCTGATGTATGTTTTCTTGAGCACACTTATACGGAGAGAGATCTTGTGATGTGCTTTATGTGGGCTCCAAAGACTTGAAAAGTTTGAGGAGTCTCCTCCATCAATGAGGAGAGACTGCACAGACATCAGTATCTAAACCTTGATGAGCTACGGGCAGACTCCAGAATTGCCTTACCTTATACAGTGATGTCAACCTCTAAGATCGCCTACCAAGCCACAGGAAGGTTAATTAAGAATCATATGGACGATTATATTTTTGCACGCTGCTTCATGTAAGGTCCAAGCAATGAGAGCTCACTGGCTCCCAAACGGAGATGAACCGCAGGTCTTTGTCCCTTGGAGCCATAACTCGAGAGTGATGAGGCTGACGTGCTTTCTGCCTTGGGACACGGTCCAGCCACATTGTTTATGGCCGGGATCTTCAGCGAGCACAAATGAGACGTCGGTGGAAAGAAGCGCAGGCTAACCGCCCAGAGGCTACACATCGGCTGTAGCGCCAAGCCCGATGGCCAGCAGCTCAACTGCTCAGCCGTACTTCTCATCACACACAGTGCTGGAGTTGCACGGAGCCGGCGACTCGCTGCGATGCATCCCCCATAAAAGGAGAGAGCTTAGTGTTCCCCCAGATGTGAGAGAACCACACTTAAATTGATCGAGCTCTAGCCCTGAGCTTTCTTCCCGGTCCCATCGGTGGCTTGCCTTCAATTCTCCAGCACCTTGACCCAACTCGAAGACTGAGCTTTGCTTGCAGCAACCAGAAGGCATTGGGTCTCACTGGGCCGTCTACCGACAGTGTTGAGCATCGCACAACATCGACAACATGACCAGCCAGAAGCAATTCCGTCCTAACGATTGGCAGCAGGACAATGGCCTCTGTGACTGCTTCCATGGCGGTAATGTCTTGATGGGTTGTTGCTGCCCTTGCATTCGTGAGTTGTCCCGCAGTAAAACGGAGAGTTCATGAATGATGAGGCTTACACGATCGATCGATAGTGATCAGCAAGACCCAGGACATGCTCGATCAGAAGCCTGAGGTTTCTAGTTGTGGTCCATTGGCATGGGGTTGGTGTGTTCTCCAGTGTGTTTCCAGTGTGTTGGTGCTGGCTTTGTGTAAGTAACTCACTCTGTGACTATCCTGTCCCCTGGGAGAGCATATCTATTGATATCTTAACAGCTTCGGTTGCGTCCAGCGCGGCGAGATTCGTGAGAAGCACGGCTTTCAACACGGGAACATGTGCACTGACTGCCTGGTAAACTGGTGCTGTGGCTGCTGCGCCGTCATCCAGCAGTACAAAGAGGCCAAGGCTCGCTGGCAGCCGCAGACAAACACTCAAGGATATCAGCCTAATCCAACCATGACCCATCCTTAATATTTGCTTTAGTTTAATCTTGCAGATAATCGCGAGCTAGATACCCAGTCTTGAATTGAGCTTATCGACCTTGACCTTCACATCATGCCGTGTTCCGTACTGTGAACTGATATTCCTCACCACGCTCCAGATACACGACTTTATCCACAAGGCCCGCTGCCACCACTTCCCTCTTGAAATTCTCCAGCGGCGAGAGAAAGGTGTCATAATCATCAAAGTGAATCGGTATCGTCACGTCCGGGTTCACAAGCCTTATGAGCTTTACCCCTTGTTCTGCGTCCATCGTCACCATGATCAGCGGCAGCTTGGGTCCCAGGATCGTGGTACCCCCAAGATGGACCAGCATGATGTCAATCTTCTCGCCTTTTAACCATTTAGGAATGTCCTTCAGCTCGTCCACAAACAATGTGTCGCCTGAAATGTATATCCTGAGCCCTGTCTTAAACTCCTGTTCCCCTGATCCCCCTTGACGTCCTAAGTCCACCATCCACCCATTCGTAGGTGGCACCGCCCCAAGCAGTTCATTCATCATCCCCAACAACCCAGAAGGCACATGCTTTCCAGGCATGGCAGTCACTTTTATCGCAGGCTGTCGTTTCTCACTCTCATCCTCCTCTTCAACCACAATAGGCATTACTATCTCGTCCCAAACATCCATCCCCCACACCCTTTCAAACCTAACCCCCTCGGGCTTCCCCTCGACCAAACAACTCCGAGCATGTATTGTCGTGATAATGGGCACCTGCCTACCCAACTGTGCCTCAACCTCCTTGTCAAAATGATCCTCGTGATAATGCGACAATAGCACGCAGTCGATAGGGGGCAAGGCTGACAGCGCAGGGATAGCTGGCTCCGTGAGCCGCTGTGCCGTTACTCCCGGCCCGAGATGCACATGATCGCCTGCGTGGAGGAAGTTAGGGTCGGTGAGGATGCGGACACCGTGGTATTGGATTAGGGTTGTGGCTGTGCCGATGAAAAAGATGTTACCAGTCTGCAAGGAAGATTGGGAGTCGGAGGGCGGGGCGTTTGGATGAGTCTTTGTGTTATGAGCTGGTAGTCGAGGCTCGGGATTTATGATATAGCTTTGGGTCTTGAGCAGGGGTGCGCGTTTCTTTGGGTTGAGTACCAGCGGCGGTTTTGCTGTTGATGCTGGTTTGCTGCTGCTGCTGCTGCTGCTGCTGCTGCTCTTGTTTTGGTTGCTTGGCTGCGTTGCCATTCTTTGTTGAGGGAGAGGGTGGTGGTGATGGGGGCCCTTCAGCGTCCAATTCTTCTTGTTGTGCTTCTCGGAGTTGTTTCTCTTCTTCCTCGTCGTATTCTGCTTGAGCCATAAAATACTCCATCGTCGACTTCGATCTAGAGAGTTTGATGTTAATGATATGCTTTGATGTGAAAGTACCAGTTGCCTCCCAGGGTCATGATGCCTTTTGTCGTCATTGATCGTCCTTTTTGGAGGTAATGGCCCACATCCCCAGCCAACCGTATTCCAGAGCAATATTGGTTAGCAGTAACCGCGGTTAAAGTCTTCTGGGAGAGTAATTCTAAAAATTGAATCCGCCAGTTTAAGATAATGAGTAAGGTTTCCCTTGCATCTACTTTTGAGCCTGTCCGTCACCTCATCAAAACATGCCTGAGGTAGCCGCTGATAAGACAGTTGACATATATGACCTAACCTTCATGTTCGTCCTGGCATGCCAATCGCTGATCCCGAGAAACTGATACGGATGTGCTACTAGACTCGTCCAGGAGTAACTGCAATCTCTCGCACCATTCAAACATCTCCAACTTTACCCTGTCAGACAGGAGGACCAGGATCCTTGTAGCTCGTTGCCAAGTGGTAGTAAGATCACAACGGACCTGGGTCATTGGCTTTGTATGCCCCTGGGAAAGCGACGAGGACCGGCCCCCCATATCCTCATTCAGCAATTTCAACCTAGGCACAGGAAAAGTAGACATGTGCTCCTCCAGGAGCTTACGTTTGATGAAGAGCTATGCTGTCGACACGGACGATGTATTTGCCGCTGGGGATGCTCTTCAGAATTGTGAGCTCAACGGACTTTTTGTCTGTAACACAGATGTCAGTGACTACGAACTATGATACCCTAGGACAACCAGACCCGTATTGTAAGCAAGCCAAATTGCCTCTCCTGACGTGAGGGATCCCCCATTGGGACTGGGCAAAACATTGATCTTGGAGACCTTGAACCATACATTGCCAGTCGGTTCCCAGATGTTGATATCGGCATTGTTAGGGACACGGGCCATGTAGGAGACTGGGCCAAAGTGAGTGATGGCCGACACAGCGACGAAGCTAAGTCTATCGCTGGCCGCAATGGTTGCCGTTCCAGCGCCCAGGAGCATCTGGAAATACTGCATGCTGACACTGTTGACATCCGTCACTCCTTGCCTTGGTAACTCTTGGTCTGACGGATTGATGACTACTCTTTCTCCTCTGCCACACAATTCATGATGAGCTTAAAAAATCTATCTGCCTTGTATGTCAGTTCAGGGTTACTACCATAGACAGGAGCCAAGTTCGTGCAACTTACAATCTGCACTGGCTTTGGCGGCTAAAAGCAACAGGTTAGCGAGTATCTTTCTTTTGTCTCCTCCGTCTACTGAACGATCCGTTAGCGACAGTGAAGAACTGCTCTCAACGATCTGGAATGCACCAGACAGATGCCTGGGCTATATAGATCGTTTAGATATCATTGCTCCCTGGCTCTACTGAACCTGGACCAGACCCTCAAACCTACTCCAAGTGCCGATGATAATTAATGGCCAGGACAAAAGAAACTGCTTCTTCACAACATAGACCAATTTTAGCAGGAAAATACGGCCATGTGCCTTTCGTGTCATTAGGATGGGTTTAGCCTGTGTACATAACCAAGTGGGAATGGGGCAACGGATATGCGGATGGATAACGCTGGCTGTGAAAAACCACTTTGCTAGATATTTTCAGACAGGTAGTTGACCAGCCGGGACTTAACAGAAAACAACTGCATTTTCGACCCTAAAGTTAAAATGTAGTATCTAACTGTAAAGCCTTAAGATCGCTGCTAGGTAGCTCTTTTAAGCAAATCAATCTCTGATAATCAGGGCCCAGGGTTGACGAAACCTGTAACCTTGACACTTGATTGGACAAAATTCTGAATCATTCACAGATTGCAAAAAAGGTAATGATGGAGGCTTTCGTTAATATCTAGAATCCATCTTGAGCAGTCCCCGGGAAATTGGACACGGGCTCTTGCAGCCGTGGTATCTGTGATCTGCGGGGCTTAAATGCCGCTTTTTTGGGGTAAAAAGCAGTTCCATTACACGCAGCCATATGCCATCCGCAGGCGCCGTATTTCGATGGAATGGCGAGAAGGTGTTAGCGTGAAACACAGCCTACGACGACATGATCAGGATGGTGTTGTTGTGTAACCGAAGCCTCAAAGATGGGAGTAATCTGAAAAAATCCAGACTCGGCCCCTCGGACCTTGCATGCAAAAAATCGCGACTGATGTCACTGATCCCTGTGGGGTCTGCAGCCAGCAAGACGATCCGCAGCTAAGAAATCCCAGACTCTGGGGTCAGTGGAGCTGTTGCTCGGCCTTTAGATGTCAAAATCGACTGGGACAGGGGACTCGGGGAGAAGGAATCGGAAGCCGACATAACCGTTCGCAACCTGTGTCGCTGGAGAGAGATGGGATACATTAAGAGAGCTGGCAATGCAATGAGAACTTGAAGGCATCGCGATGAAGTAACTGCACGTGTTGTTACGATAAAATTGAAGCAGACCTGAGAAGGAAAGTTTTTCGTAACAATCGAGCAAGTTGCAACCTCAAGCCTCATCGGCTGAAAGCATCACAGCAGCTTCTGCGGTGCTTTTTGGCTGGGCACAGGGACTAAAAGTGGGGCAATCCCGCGTGGGATATTCCGAGGTGCCGGAAGTTCACCGATGGCCTGTGCCCGACCCCAGGTGGCAGTCTTGGCGCTCAGCCAGGGACAACAATTTTCTCAAATCCCAAGTCCGCGCCATTGCTTTTGTCCATCCTTCTTTCACACCACCTGCTTGTCATCCGCACCAGTCGACTTCTCTTCGGCCCACGGTCAATTAGGTTTTCAAAATGTTCGCTCCCAGTATGATCCAGCGCCGGGCTTTTTCTGCCTCTGCCCGCCAGGTACGCACTTTACCCCTCTAAGCTGCCCCTCACTTTCATGTTGCTGCTGCATCGCCAACGGCATGACGTCCCCAACCCAACATGCCCAAGATGACGCCTGCTGACTTTGTGCTATGCAGCTCTCTAAGGTCGCCGTGCTTGGTGCCGCTGGTGGCATTGGCCGTACGTTCTTGTCTGGACCATCTGGTTCCCTTGAGAACAATGGCTAACGTTCTGCCGCAGAGCCCCTCTCTCTGCTGCTAAAGCTGAACCCCAGAGTCTCGGAGCTCGCCCTCTATGATATCCGTGGCGCCCCTGGTATGTAGATTGCCTCTCCCAAGCTAAAAACAAGCTGAAAACGGAAGCTGGATGCTAACTCCGGGCAGGTGTTGCTGCTGATGTCTCACACGTCAACACCAAGTCGACTGTCAAGGGCTACGAACCCACTCCCACCGGCCTTGCCGAGGCCCTCAAGGGCGCCAAGGTCGTCCTCATCCCTGCTGGTGTCCCCCGCAAGCCCGGCATGACCCGTGATGACCTCTTCAACACCAACGCCTCCATCGTCCGCGACCTCGCTAAGGCCTGCGCTGAGTCGTGCCCAGATGCCAACATCCTCATCATCAGCAACCCTGTCAACTCGACCGTCCCCATCTGCGCCGAGGTCTTCAAGAACAAGGGTGTCTACAACCCCCGCCGCCTTTTCGGTGTCACCACTCTCGATGTTGTCCGCGCTTCCCGCTTCGTCAGCGAGATCAAGGGCACTGACCCCGCCGATGAGAAGATCACGGTTGTCGGTGGTCATAGCGGTGTGACCATCGTCCCTCTCTTTTCTCAGAGCCGCCACCCCGAGCTCTCCTCCAACGCTGAGCTCGTCAAGCGCGTCCAGTTCGGTGGTGATGAGGTCGTAAAGGCCAAGGATGGTGCTGGCTCTGCCACCCTCTCCATGGCCATGGCCGGTGCCCGCATGGCTGACTCCATCCTCCGTGCCGCCGAGGGCGAGAAAGGCGTCATTGAGCCCACCTTCGTGGACAGCCCTCTCTATAAGGACCAAGGCATTGACTTCTTCAGCTCTAACGTCGAGCTCGGCCCCAACGGTGTCGAGAAGGTCCTCCCTGTCGGCCCTGTTGATGCCATCGAAGAGAAGCTCCTTGAGGCCTGCTTCGTCGACCTCAAGAAGAACATTGAGAAGGGCAAAGCCTTCGTTGCCCAGAACCCCGGCAACTAAATCCCCTACACATTCTGCTTTGAAGCATTAAATGTCTTGATACCCTAGTCGACCCCGTGCGGATGACATACCTTAAAACTCAAAGGGGTTGGAGGGCAGGCAAGACGGTTACGAAAACTTACACCACCAGCTGATCTTAGCTTGCGAAAACAAAATTCACAATACCCTAATGCTTTATGGGAATGAAAAGGCAGGCAAATGAAAAGCATTTAGATGCTGCGATCTGTACCATAGCAAGCAGCTAGCCGAGCTTCAATGTATTCTTGTTTGTGAACCGAGTGCCATTGATTTAACACACTGGGGACGTTTGAGGTTTAAGGGGTACTAGCACACCTCAAAGTCATATCCTGTCCCCTAATCACCCTCTTGTATTATACAGGATGAAAGTCAAGTACAAAACCCAAGGCCCCGATAATCACCCCGCTGGTACCCTTCTATGATAACATCCATCATTCCCCAATCAAGATCTATCCATTAATTACCGCCTCTGGGCCCATTGCTGCTGTTGCTGCTCCCGTTGAGCGGCAGCCTCAACCAACCGAGTCCTCTTCTCCTCGAGCCTGCGTTCAAAAGCCTCGATCCTCTCCCTCTCCTTGCGCTCCTCCTCCTCTTCCTTCTCTCGCGCCTCCTTCTCCTTGCGAACACGCTCACGCTCCAGCTGATCCGGCCGGCGCTCAGCAATGTCGCGCGCGCGCAGGTCGCTAAACAGCTTCTTGAGTACCCACTCAATGACGTAGCACGCGACAAAATCGATGATCATGACCGTGGTCATGATGGTCTTAAAGTTTTCATTGAAAGGCACCAGCTTCATGGCTTCGTTCAGCTCGGGCAGCATCTCAGTCGAGCAGGCGAACGCGATGGCCGTGACTCCCACAATGCCGTAGAACATGCCCTTGTTCTCCGAAAGGGACTCGCGGAAGGGCCGGCCTTGGTAGTTGACGGCGAAGGTGGAAATTTGTTGGATGAGCTGGAGGAGGTAGACTGCGCTGTTGAGGAGGGAGGGCTTAAACTCGGCTTCAAGGTCAATTACTTCGGTGCGACTGGAGGGGGTTAGTACTTCAATGAGAGAATTAAGATAGGATAGAGACTTACGGCTCGATCTGGTCGCACAGCTGAGCAATGTAGATGAGAGTAGCCACGTGGACAGCGAACTGACCAAGGATGGAGCCAATGATGTAGAAGTTGAAAATGTTGGGCTGCGGGCGCTCCTTAGACAGACCCTCGACCGAGCGAGCACGCGAGATGGACAAGAAGCAGACACTCATGAGCATACCGCTGATGGTTATCTGACCATCACCGAACTTGATGCCTTCCAGATACAGGACGCTCAAGCTGTAGGCGCTAATAAGGCAGTTCAGGGCAAGGATCTTGTACATTTGGATAGTAGCGACCAGCGTGCAGCGGCCCTGACGAAGGATGTTCGGAATGGCCATGACGTTGCGGAGCTTGGAAGTGAACGGAGCAGCGACCGAGGCGTCACCGAGCTTGAGAGTCGGCGGCTCATCGTCCATCTCAGCTTCCATCAGCGAGGAAGTAAGCTTATCGGCAAAGTTAGCTGCCTTCTTAGCTGCCTCAACCTGCTTAGCCTTCTTCGCATCCTGACCGGACTGCTGCTGGACTTCAGCGGGGTTGCTAGTCACGTTGGTACCGTTCACCTTGGCGAGCTGCTCAACAGTAACACCGCGCTTCTGAGCTTCACGCTCCATGGCCTTCTGGTAGTGAGGGTTCGACGGTCCAGGAGGGTAGAGGTGAGCAATCATAGCAGGAACCGGCGGAGGAGGCTGGCCCCAGCGAGCCATCAGGTCGACTTGCTTCTGGTAGAGTTCCTTCATCTTCTGGTTGCGAGTGTGCTCAGCGATCCGATTAAGATCTTCCTGCGTGCCATTGAGCAGAGCAACACCGACATGAGCCTGCTTAAGGGCGCCGACATCATTGGTACCATCACCAGCCATGAGAGTGTAATAGCCCATGTCCTTCAGGCCCAAGAGAATGTCTTCCTTCTGCTTAGGCGACACACGAGCATAGACCCAGGTATACCGAAGGAGAGACTTCCAGCCAACCTGGCCCTTGAACTTGTTGAGCGCGTAGCCAGTAACACACAGATCCTTGGTCTTAAGAATCTCGGGATCGATGGGCTTGGTGGGGTCAACGTCGATGCGAATCTTGTCGTCGACGCTGCGCCAGACGAGAGACTCCTCTCCATAAACACTGTGCTCGGGGGCATCCAAAATCAGGACATCACGATCAACAATCTCCACTTCCTTGGCGACGTGAACAGCGGTAAGGGGGTTGTCACCGGTGATCATGACTACACGGTGGCTGCTCTCGTTGAGCATACGCACTGCTTGCTTGGCATCCTCCTTGAGAGGGCACTGAAGAACGAGGAAACCAGCGAAGTGGAGGTCCGCTTCGACACTTTCCCGCTTGAGGTCGTTAATTTTGTTAGCCCCCAGCTCACCCTCGGTGGTAAGCTGCTTGTAAGCCAGCGCAAGGACACGAGAACCACGGCGAGTGAAGTACTTGTAAGTCTCCTCATAATGCTCGGGGACAGTCACAAGCATCTTCATGATGGTTTCAGGGGCACCCTTGACACCAACAAAGGAGCCACGCAACTTTCTGCCAGTCTTGACCTCTGTAGCGGTGATAGTAGCAACAGAGCTTTGGCGCTTGAGGGCAGACGAGAACTGGAACCGACGCTTGATCTGGACAGTGCCAAGGATGCCCGAGCTGGCAGCGTTGCCAGGTTTGCTTGTCAAGGTGTCATTCTTTCCAAGAACCCAGCCGAGTGCATTTAAGGTAGCCTTCTCCATGGGGTCGCCAACGATCTCGCCTTCATCAAGCTTCACGAGAGCATGAGCTGTGGCAAGGACCAACGTAGTCTCCATGCCAGCGTCATGAACCGAAACCATGCGAGTATGAGCGCCATCGGCCTCCTTCGGAGTGTCAGTACCTGAGTGGCCGAGACCAAGACCGGCAATGCCTTCAACAACTAAATCCTCTCCAGTCAGAGTTCCAGTTTTGTCAAAGCAGGCGACGTCGATACGACCGGCAAACGGAATCCTGAAGGGCTCGGTGCAGAAGATGGCAAACTTGGCCAAGGCAGACAGACTGGTGTTGACAGCCAGGCTAAGTTCCATCGGAAGCTCAGGAGGGACGACGCTGGTGATGATAAGGATACAGTCAAGCAGCAACTTAGAGCGCTTGCGGTCCTTGCGCACACCTTCATCCCACACATACCACGAGGCAGCCAGGGCGAAGACAAGCAAGAAAAGGATGAACAGCAGTGCCTCGGTGTTGTTCGCCGACACACGTTCAGTTGAGTAAATCATGGTCCGAACCAAGCTACCCTGAGAGGTCTCAAAGCCGGTCTTGGTGACAACAGCCATGGCACCATTATCAGGGGGAGGGGGGATGCCAGACGCAGGCTTCGGCCTCTCCTCTTCGGCGGTACCATGGGTGATTTGAAGCACCTTGGTGCCACCCCAAAGCAGCGAGTTCTTGTCAAGACCATCGACCTCGAGGACAGCATCACCGGGGCGGAGTTGAATCGAGTCCTTCAGGAGGGGAGTGCTTTCACCAGAAAGCATAGCCTCGTTCACAATAGCAGTGCCTTCGACCAAAATCATGTCGCAAGCAACACCACTGTCCTCCTTGGTCCGAGTAACGGAGACGAGATCGCCAGGCAGCAACTTATCACTCTGGATCTCGGTCCACTTGCCCAGACGGTAGACATAGATTGGGTATGGCTTAATACTCATGCTGCGGAACTCGGTCAAGGTTCGCTGACGCTGCCAGACGACGGTACTCTCGAAGACAACAAGCATGACCAGGGTAAAGAGCGAGTAGTACCAATACTCATCTAGCAGCCACAGGCCAACACAGAAGACCTGGAAGACGAAAAACGGAGCCACCGCATGTTCCTTGAAGAGTTCGGTGAACGTGGGGACGGGAATATCGAACGTGTTGGTGCCGTAGTGCTGCTCAAGACGCTTCAACTCGTCTTCGCTCTCGATACCCCTGGACAGCTGGAACTTGGACAGAGTAGGCTTAGGTTCGGCATCGATATCGAACTCGAGAGTGCTGAATGCCTTCCGTTCGGGATACCAGAGGAAACGACGTTTCTGGAACAAGAAAGAGATGTTCGTCTTGTTGTCGCCAACCTGATAGTGAGGGGAAAAGGTCAGCACTGAGCTCAAATGAGGAGCAGCCAGATGCCTAAGCTCAACGCCAACACACCTTGTCGCGGACCAGCTTGCAAATGTCAGCGGCGCCGGCGTTGGCGACGGGAATGACCTTGATCAGCTGGGCATCTTCGATCGAAGAAGCCTTCTTAGCCGTGAAGAGAGCATTGAGGTTGACGCTCCAGTGGGTGCAGAGCCAGGTGAGGGTCTGGAAGGTGACAATGGAGATGATCCAGACGAACGTCCACTCCTGGGCGCCAATATACTTGTCGTAGAGTTCTTGGGTGAGGTAGACGCGCAGGAAAACAGGCCAAACTATGACATAAGGCCAGACGTAGGCGTGTTGATACAGCGGCAGCGGGCGCAGCAGCTCGGCCGACTTGATCTGCGGATTATCAACGAGCGGCGCCATGACGGGTCGTTCGAAAGAAAAGAAGTTTGAGAAACCTTATTGTGCCTGCATTGAAGACAGCCTGGAGGCACGACACGCTCAGCAGCAGGGGAAGAAATGCGAAAAAGCCCGTGATATTTGGGGGGACGTCGCGGGATGCTTGGCATGGATGGCTGTGGTCCAGGGCCGAAGACAGCTCAGGAAACCTCAGGTGCACAGCGGACAGGTGGTCAAGAGGTTTGGTCTCTTTGGTTGGGTCTTGGCGCCACCTGCCACCGGGAGCCCTTTTGCCTCGCGCTCCTCGCCTTATGCAGGGGAACCCCACTTGGACGTTGAAACTGTTGCTGAATGCTGGGGCCTCAGTTTCACCACGACTTCTTTTTCGTTGCCTCTTCCCATAATCACATTCATCTGCTGAAGCAACACTTCAAAGGTTGTAACTACTTGTTTATTTACAATCATGTCTACTTACGCAAGCTGGCTGTCGATCAGTGTACGTGTAAAATCATATAATTTAGCATTAGAGAGTGGGCTGATCGAAGCCGACAGTCATGAGAACCATAACATCAAAGCCAGTGGCTGACAAGGTCGTGTCAGTGAAAGACCCTAGGCTTAACGATCACCTATCAAGCCGCTTAATATTCCTTGCGTCCATGTGAAAACATCCAAGACCCCTCACTATTGTTTGTTTAAACTAAAACACATAAATCTTCTTTGGGAGATATCTGCTGCACCTCTCATTACGAGCAAGCTTCATTGAAAGTTGATTGGAAGATAAACACATCTTTGCAAAGTAAACAGGTTGGCCTCCGGGGCCTCAGGTAACTCTCACCAGATTCGTAGGATTTCGAATATGACTGTCCAGCCTTTTGTCATCCAAGGCCGCCTATGAGTAGAAGCAACCAAAATCAAGCAAACTGCAACGTTTGTCCCACCACAAAGTTATCCATCCCCTCATGCCTTTCAAAAACATTCTTTCCATCCTATGTCGAGGGTTCACTCCATCGTGTCCCCTATCACCTTGACCAGCTTACCTCTCTGCTGCACATAAATCTCTCCTTCAACCCTAAAATCTATCCTCAGCTTCCCTGACAGCACCCACACTCCACCTGGGACCGGGGCCGGACTCCTCTGCCCACCCACGGTGCTCATAATCACCGCCGAGTGCGACGGACCAGCAACAGTCGCACCTACAACATCTGCTGCCTGCAGTATTTCATCTCGGGAGCCGACACCCTCCTCAGACCCCTCCCAAATCCCACCAAACGTCGCCAGCACAGCCTCCCGCTCAGGCATCCGCCCTCCAAACACCAGCACCAGGTCCCTCAACGCGGGACATGCAGCACGCATGGCAGCAGTCAGCTCAGTCCACATGGCTGCACCGGCATTGTACGAGCGGGCAACCGTAGCCATAATGATCGTGTCATCTCCCTCGTTGACAGCGCCGCCGGCGGGGGTTGAAGCGGGTGCTGCTGCAGCAAGGTTGCTCCCTCCCATGCCTGTCAGGCTGGGCATGGCCTGGCTCAGGCCGGGGCCGACGATGACTTCGTAGCCGAAGCCCATTTGGTTGAGGAGGGGGTCTGCGGGAGAGGAGATTGTTGAGGAGAAAGAGCGGAGAGAGGAGGATGACGATGATGGCGACGAAGATGATGCATCGGAGCCGGCATGGACAGAGAGCGAGTCGGCCATTGTGTCGTCGGTTGAAAGCGATGAGGCTTCAGTGTAGTGCGGATTAATGCTCATGACGATCGGGTAGCAGATAGGGATGAGGTAGAGGAGGTCGTAGGGGTTGAAGATGGAGAGTTCTAGGGAACGAATATGGGAGAAGAAGGGGTTGATGGGGGTATTCATGGGATTGATGAAACGGAGGAGTTCGGGTGAAGAGGTGAACACGATGGTAGTCTCCTCAAAGAAGGCTGGGGCAGCCTCAAGATAGCTATGGTTTAGACATGTCAGTATCGAAACATTGACATCATGAATAAGTATCTGTGAAACTCACATCCTCTTGCAACTCAGCCACAGCGGCAGGAACGGCGCAGCCTCAGTCTTCAAGCACCGATAATTTTGCTTCCGACAAGCCCAGTGCCTGCCCCAATGCAGCTTGGTGATCCATTCAGACCAGTATGATGCTGGCAGATGTTCTTGCGATTCACCGGGAAACACTAGTAAGTCTGGCCCATGGGCAGTCATCAGAGCTCCAGGGTTTTCGAGCTGAACCTTGCAGGGGGTGTGAGTGAAGGGCGAACCAGCCTTTTCCATGGAATGGATGTGCAGACGGAAGCCGGTTCCAGGATGGCCTGGAATAGGGGGGCGACTCTTTAAAAAATTGGCCCAGACCTCACGATAGATCTTGAGTCGAAGCTCTATTGGTAACTTGGTGAAGAACAGGGATGTATCTTGGCTGTCTACCGACCTCTGGAGCTCGTCGATGGGAACATGTTTGACTGGCTTAGCGTCCGACTGACTCTCTTGGGATGTCAGGCGAATCTTCGACTTGTTGACATTTTTCTTAGAACTGACTTTCCTGCCTTTTTTACGACGAAAGGATCGTCGCAGACGGTAGAAGATGTGCTTAAATTTCATGGTGACGATGAAAACCGCTAATAGGTGATTTGCTAGGTAGAAGACAGTATGGAACTCCGCAAACAATTGTAGTTGGGTTAATAGAAAAAGCTGTTGCTTTGCTAAGGCGAAAAGCTGTAGACAAATGAAAGCAAAGGAAAAAGGAACAAAATTTGCAAAAGTGCTGGCACACCTGTTATAAATGAAGAAAAAGATTGTGTAGCTGAAGAAGTGAACCGCTTGTCGTGCCCCGAAGAACGTGCTTGCTCTGTTAACCCTTCCAACACCTAGAGGGTTACGAACTGGGGCGTAGAGATGTCTCAGGGGCTCTTTGACGTCCAATCAAACAATATGCGTGCCCTACTTCATCTTGTCGGGTATAGGACAGGATGTATAAGTGGACTATTTGTGGTTAACAAAAGTGTAATCTTAGAGACCCAGGTGGCTTCAGACTGGTGGACTATGGGACTAGTTATAATGCAGGACTTGTGTCTTGGAAAGCCATTGCTTCTCAGGGGTCAATCTGAGAGGGTACAGACTTGGACAATGGGTTGTTCTCATATTGAGTCACCAAATCACAGCACTTAAAACTCCCATCACCTGCATGTCGTCGGAGGTTTTGTGGCTGCAGGAATCAGCATTAATGGCTTGCTGGCCAGGGCAGTGCACATGCTGACACATGCACAACAGCATGGAGACAATTGAATGGCTGGTCAGTGAAAGGCTCAATGAGGCTGGGGAAAAAAAATAAAGATACTTGCTTAACCGCAGCCTCATCCAACATTTAGCTTCAAATAAATACCTACCTATAAGTGGGCGCATAGAACATTCAGAGATTGAGCACCTAGGGGTAGCTTATAAGCCAGAACCTAAGTGTTAGCAGCAACCACACAAAGAAGTGCGCATCAACACAGTTCAACGAAGCTTAAATCACAGCACTCCTGGGTGGCCTAGCATTTGGAGTTCAAGAAACGAAGGTTGACAATGCCAACACTTTTGCAGAACAATGCTCTTTGATTCGCACCGCCCGTACCCATGCTACTTTATATGCTCCTGCCGCCTGATGAAGGGGGCATGGTGAGAAATTCTCTGATAAAGCAACCATCCGAACGCCATGGAAAGATGCACCCAGCCATAGCAACCAACACAAGACCTCAAATGACATCCTTACACCTCCCTGCCGATGAAGATTACACGATGAGGAGCTGTATAGATGAAAAGCAGAGTACCCGACACATCAGATCGTTGACAGGAATGGCACTTAGATATCGATGCGTAGATTCAACTCCCAGGGGCAAAGCCCAGATTGCAGAAAACCAACCACTCTCTTGTCACTTCATCAGGACCCAACCGAGTCGGAACCCTCTCGATGCGTCCGTGGCACGGGAATCTGGATCTCTGCATCAGAGTCTGAGTCATCCCCAGCCGCAACCTTCTCATCTAGCATCCGATCGATGTCTTCATCTGCCATGACAGGATGCGGTTTAGACACAGTCAGACCCTGAGAAACAGGCATCTGCTTAAGACGGGTCGTTTGTGCTTGCGACTCTCCATGGCTACCACCATTCAAGCGTTTCCTCTGAGGAGTACTCCGCGTCACGGACATGGGCGAACCAAAGTCGTCGTCGTTATCTATCACCCTGGGCGACTTCTCGAACCCAACACGCTTTTGCGTCTGAGACTGGGTGCGGGAATGCTGGGTGTGTCTTCCTGTTGGCAGACTTTTGCGCGGCTGGGATGTGGGCAAAGCAGTACGCTGTGGCGGGGCGTGACCAGAGGGAAGAGGCTGAGAAGAAGATGGGGGAAAGGCGTGCTTGAGGTTGGCTGAGTTTCCTGGGCTGCTCATAAAGAGGAGTGATTCTATCGCGTCCTGTTCACGAACATTGGTGTGAGGAGAAACGAGGATGCCCTCAGAGAGAGCTGACCTCTGGCGTGTGGTTGTGAGGTAAGAGTTCGTTGGGTTGGACCCGGAATACGGTGATGATTGATGTGAGTTAGAAAGGAATGGGGGAGGTTGGCTCAAATTGGACGTCCTGCGAGGGTTATTGAAGGAGTGAGAAGGCTGGATAGAGACCGGAGGAGCGAGCCCCTGAGAGCTCTTGATAGGTGATACTGAGCTCCCCCTGGATGTCGAGTGAGGGGAATCCGTCCATTGCGAGTCAATGGGACGATCTGGAAGCGGATGACGCCCTGTAGCCGGTGTAGCGTTGCTGCCGTGCTGGTAGAGAGCATTGCAAAGCTGAGGGCTCGAAGACGAACCGTTCCTCAAATGGATCGTGGATGCAGTTGAGCATGGAGAAGTAGCCTGTGAGGTTAGTGATTCTATTTGGTCTATCGTGTGAGATTGCCAACCATGGTTGACCTTCACCATGGCATAAGAGAGTCGCGCTTTCAATTCAGCAGATAACTGTTGAGACAATGGGTCAGTCTCCTTGTGACAGGGTCGGGAAAGACGGGAATAATGGAAGTACCTCTCCGATGCGACTTCCTGTAGTCGAAGCCACGCTGACAGCACTAGGGTTTCTCGAATGACCGAGTATTTCCTTGGGCGAAGCATTAGACAGCTCGCGCGTATGCTTCGCCATGCCGTCTGCCATTCTCTTCCTCGACAGCAGCCCGTTCCCAATGTCCCGATCCACCTTGTCCTCTGGAATCCGCTCCTGCGCAGCGGCAATCTGAGACAATCGTAGCAGCTGGTTTTCTTGATTCGAACTGTGAGCGCTCCCGCTATTAGGGCTGTACCTCACACCATATGTTGGCGGGGTAAACACGAGGTCAGCGTTGTCGGCTGAGCTGATGGTTCCCTGCGAATTGCTGCGCGACAAGGTATGATGCCGGGGCGCCGAGGGCTGTGGCGCATAACCATCCTCAATCGGGGTATGCTGGGGTCGGGCATCGTGGGTGCGGGAGCCGGTGACATGTTGGTGGCCGGCATTATGACGGGAAGGGGACATGGTGTGGGGGGCAGGCGCGTCGTCAGCGACAGAGGGCCGCGTTTCGTACAGAACCCGTCGCGAGGCGGCAGCAAGTTCAGCGAGCTCGTTCATGGCTGAAAAGGGCGATGCAGAGTTTGAAAGGGCTGTTGAAGGCGGAACGGAAGTGGTCGCAACGGAATCTTTGTCCCCGACGGGTCCGGGGTCGAGCGGACGCGCACTCCAACTCGAGTCCATGAAAGCGCAAGCCACGGTCATGCGAAGAGACTGCCAGCGTATGTCGGCCAGAGTCGTCCCAAGGCCTGGCCAGAGAAGAACAAGATACAATGCGAAACGTGATAATAGCGGCGATTGGCGAACAGGGGCGGCGTTGTGAAAGCAGCAGTGCGAGATTTGGAAGGTTTCGTAAGGTGGACAGACATGCAACAATGGACTGTGGGTTGCTTCTGCTTGGACCGGTTGGTTACGCGGTTCGCGACGCCGCCCACCGCGGCCCAGCATTTGCTCAGTGGTTCCCTCGCTCGCTGAGGGCAGCTCCTGGCTGCATGCTGCACTGTCAGTGGCTGCGCTGCCAGGCCGGTGGATATCGTGCACGGACGCATAACTGAAAACAACCCCAGATCAAATCTGCCCCACTGTTCTCCGCCCGGTTTTCTGCCCAGACAACGCTCACAGCCGCGTATGTCGCTGTTTTTTCAACGCCCCCCAAAGAGACGCAACGCCCAGAGCACGATTCTTCAGGCGAGCCACGCGTCACCTCCACCCGCTCGTGACCCGCTCCCGATCTGTATCGGTAAGATCTGAAAGCAAGGAAAGATAGCACATGGCAATTCCCAGCACAGCCGTGACTTGAGCGTGGCATTGCACGAGCAGAACGCCGTGCCTTGGCGGCAATGCGTCATTATTGCAGCTCGCGGTTCTCTTGGAGCCTTGGACGCGAAGTCACGTGCTAGGATTGTTGTGATTGGGGCATTCGCAGCGTGCCATGTGCTCGCCCAGTATGCGAACCGCGTTCCTGCAGCCATTCACAGGAGGCTTGGCGAGTTCTGCGATAAACAACCCAATTAACTGCAGCAGGCTCTGATAGGACCGGCCTATCACTGACTGGAACCGATCCGGTGCTGATGTTGATGTCTAACCCTCGCGCGTGTTGACGTGTTTGTCTTGTTTTGTGTAACAGGCCGACGGTGGCAAATCTGACAGCAAGACATAACCCCGGCTGAGGCTTGCACGTCGGCACTATGTGAAACTCCAGATGCCCCATGATGTGTATAGATCTCAAGATGTCACAACCTTCTGCCCGTGGCTGTTGTTGGCTTCGTAAACATCAGTATCTGGACTGGGGGAGCAGGCCGCCCCGCTAATTTTGCTCACGAGGATTTTGCGTGGTGCGGGGTTGAGGGGTCTGAAACAAGTTGCTTGCAATGTATCATTCCCAATGGGAGCTTGTCAGGCTGGCTTCTACTGAATCGACCCTAGAAAACGCTCATCATTCCAAGATGCGTCTAAGCCTTGGCCTTGCTCGAAATAAACCACAGGTCCAAACACTGTTATTAACTGTTGCAAATGGTGACGGGATCTCGTTCTTGGGGCCTACTGTATAGGTAAGTTATAGTTGACTCAGTTTTATTCGATGATCCGAAAGGTTGTAAAGGATATCTTACATGCTCTTTTATCACGTACGACCGTACCAGTGGAAAGCACGGCATCCGGTCTGCTCAGCTCTTGTTAAGCACCGAGGGCTCGGTTATAGTTGAGTCGCTGACGACCAGCGGATTCCGGGTGTTGGTACGTTTGTGACTCTTCTTGCCTTTTTTCCCGTTATCGTTTGTTGATTCATTCACCTCTCTCTGAAACGTAAAATCAAACCCTTAAAAGATTAAAAATTGAGATTTATGCTGTCAAGAATGTTCCTTGATAGGGAATAACGCCCGGTACTTCTCCATGTCGCTGAGTGTCTCGGCGATGGCGTTGGAGGCAGCTCGGGTAACGTACCCATGCGCCTCATGGGTTAGAGCTCGCACACAAGATTACAATACGCATAAAGGTCCACGTCGAAGTCTTTCAAATACTCAGCATATATCCTGGTCTTCAAATTTCGACTTTGGTGAACGGTATTAAGAAATTTTTACCAATGTTGTCATCCTCGCCAACTAGGCTGCCGGATCAGAATCCATTTCATTGCTCCATACTTCGATTCTTTAGCTCAGGAGAGCTAACGTTTAACAGGGAGCGTTGCGCTACTGCAGTGAAGCTCAAGTGATCTACTGAGGAGATTCTAGTGCGAGAACCTGGTTAAGTCCTTCCAAAATCCCACACTTCAAAAGCTGCAAGGGATCGCCTGTTTGCGCAAGGAGAGGAAGAGGGGAAATATCTGGCGCTGATAAATGACATTGTGTTGACATTTTGTGCTTTTTATGCCATAGACTTGAGCTAACTGCTTTGATCTTCAACTGCAAGTCTTGACGTTTGAGCATGAACTCTGTTTGCTCCCATGAGCCGGGAACAGCCGGGCGTAACCTCACCCTTCAACTTTCATCACCTCATGCTCCGCGGGGTGTTACATGCTTTATAAGACTATAGACACACCAAGAGACAGCAAAGTCACGCAGACTCTGGCATCTTTGGTTGGATAAATGGGCCGACGTATAAGTTTTCGCGATTCTGGCTCAAGAGCACGACATCGGGCAAATCCTGGCCCTCTGCTGACGACCTTCCTGATCCGGACCGGACAGGCAACCAGAATGGTCAGTGACCCTGCTATATCTTCAACAAATTTCAGCAACGCCCGCCTTACCCGTCCGCTCAGCTCGGCCCTTCGAACAGCCTGCCGACGCTAAACGGCCCTGTACGTTGCCGCAGGCCGGGGTGTTATTCCAGGTTCTTACGGTTGCTTTTACACACCTCCCGCACCACCTGCCTAGTCGACGAAAGGGACCTTGCAATGCCATATGCCATGCAAAGTGCCCCAAAACAATGAAACAATGCAGGGTACAGATTCGCTCATCAGCAACTAGACCAAAGAGAGGCAAATAATTGCCATGACGTGGGGTGAGGCTCGAAGTTTTTGTCTTCGGTCTGACCGATTTGGTTCAGGCTTAATTTTCTGTACTTGTTCAGTGGGATGCCAGCGTCTTGGAAACCTTTGCGACACTGGAAACGAGGACCCACGGTCTTTTAGAATTCTGAAGTAGTTGACCGTCGAAAAGTTCAGGATGTATGATGCAACAATTCATCTGATTCTACTGTAGGCGTTGTTTATTTGGTGAGCTGATATCGGTTATATAAAGGGGAACTGCAGTCCCTGTTGTGGAACGCAGCGTTGCTACTCTCATCGTGCCTTTAGCTCGACATTTAGCAGACGCCTGTTGCGTATAGGCTTTCACTTCAAACTAAGCTAGACTTCTCTCAACAACACTTCCCGCCATGGGACTTTTCAGTACATCCACAAAAGAGGAACCCTCGGCCCCGACAGCACCTGTCGACCAGGTTAATGACAGGCCTGTCAAAGGAGATGCAGAGGTTGGTGAGCTGCAAGAAGAGAATAAGTATGCTTACGACGATTCGCGGAAGCTGGGAGTCACTGGTGCCGTGTTCCTCATCCTTAACAAAATGATTGGCACTGGTATCTTCTCGACTCCATCCAGCATCTTTGCTGCGACAGGATCTGTTGGCGTGAGCTTGATGTTGTGGGTGATTGGTAAGTCATTGGACTTGATAACCACTTATATATGGACATCTGGAGACATGAATTTAACTGATTCCTCAACAGGCGGCTTCCTCACCTTCTGTGGTTTAAGCGTCTGGCTCGAGTTTGGCCTTGCCATTCCCCGTTCCGGCGGTGAAAAGAACTACCTTGAATACATTTACCGCCGCCCGAGATACCTCGCTACCTGCGTCCTGGCCGCGCAAATGATCTTGCTCGGCTTCTCATCGGGCAACTCCCTCGCGTTTGGTCGTTACATCCTCTACGCCACAGGCAACGAGCTAAAGGATAGCTACAAGGCTCGTGGCATTGGTGTTGCCTGTGTCACCTTCGCCGTGGTTCTGCACTCCGTCACCCCAAAATGGGGTATCCGGCTGTTCAACGTGCTTGGAATTTTCAAGGTCGCTGTGCTGATTTTCATCGTTTTCTCCGGATTCGCAGCGCTGGCTGGTCATCGTTTGGTGCCGGATCCGCATAACTTTGACAATGCTTTCCGGATCGAGAGCGGCAAGGGATATGGTGGTGGTGGCGCGTATGCCTACTCCAATGCCCTTCTCAACATCGTTTACAGTTACAAGGGCTGGGAGAATGCCAACTACGTACTGGGCGAAATCAAGAACCCGCGTCGGACGCTGATGATTGCGGCGCCCCTGGCTGTTGGTGGGGTCACTATTCTGTATGTGCTGGCCAATGTGGCCTACTTCGCCACCATCCCGAAGTCGGACCTAGCTACCTCTGAAGTAATCGTCGCTGGCCTGTTCTTCCGCAACGTCTTTGGCTCCAGTGCTGGTGCTCGTACCCTTCCCGCATTTGTCGCGCTCAGCAACCTCGGCAACGTCCTTGCCGTTAGTTTTGCGCATGCGCGTCTGAACCAAGAACTTGGAAAAGAGGGATTGCTGCCGTTGAGTCGCCTTTGGGGATCTAACAAACCATTTAACTCGCCTGCTGCTGCGGTAATTCGTTATCCCTCTTTGATATCTTTGAATTCATGCTGACCAGAAGTGTTGTAGCTCTTTCTCCACTGGCTCGTCACAGTCATCGTCCTTCTCGCGCCTCCTCCTGGCCCGGCGTACAACTTCATCGTCAATCTCTACACCTACCCCGGTGCCTGGATCAACAGCTTCGTCGCCGCCGGTCTCATCTACCTGCGGTACCAGAAGCACGAGCCATGGAATCCGGGATGGCGTACATGGCTGCCCATCCCAGTAATCTTCCTGTTGTGCAATATCTTTCTGGCAATTGTGCCGTTCATCCCGCCAGCCGATGGTGACTTCTGGGCGGATGGTTACCCGTACTATGTCTTCCCTGTCGTGGGCGTTGGTGTCCTAATCCTGGGCGGCATCTACTGGGCTCTGTGGACCAAGATCTGGCCAGCTATCAAGGGACATAAGATTGTGGCGGAGAGAATCATTGACGAAGAGGAAGTGGAGGTGATTCGATATCGTAAGGTAAAGACACGCGTGGAGTAATGGGAGAGTACCAGGAAGAAACTGTGAGGATAAGAGATACCTAAAATGTGTTAGAAGATACCTAGAATGTCGGACATATCGTTCGATTGGAGTTCTAACAGGAACTTAACAAGGTAATTGGTACGTAAAGGTACGGATCTGTAGTGCTGAAAGTCTGAGAACGTGATTCCGGTTGCCCACGTCTTCAACGAATAACCTAACCCGGAGATTCGCCCAAGCTACCATTTTCAAAACAGAGTTATAAAAAAAAGAAGGTTTAAATAATAAGCTAATAGTATCAATGAATCCGAGTTCTTGTCAGTATTATACTATAATATGTTAATATTAGAATCCTTTTGAAAATCATTTGCAATTTATGTTTCATTGGTCGCTGATGAGGTAAGCCTCCTACTAGCCCCACAGGTACAGTGAAGTGTTGTGGGGATGGTATCCACAACAATCCAGGTCCCAAAGCCATTAAAAAAAAGGAACCACACTCCAAAAGCCATCCAGAGCCTTGGGACCTTGAGAGTCCACCCTGGCCTTCTCTATTTCGCCCGAAACCTTGCCCTCTACCTCAACTCCCAGACCTCAGATTTTTTTTTTCGATGACTCTTCGTGATCAGGGATCCGACAGCCTAATCTGGTGGGTTTTGTGCTCGGAACAAGACCTGCAAACAGCGATACATTGGTGCCTGTGTCAACCGTAGATGATAGACGTCACCTAACCGCCAACGGACAGGCTGATGACAGCAAGGCCTGAAACAAATCTCGTGCAGCCGCACTGACGAAAGGCTTTGAGAGACAACCACGTGCATATCACAAGCGTGGAATTTTCAAAGCGACATCTGAAGACAAAGATTCGATCACGATCAAATCTTGACCTTGCTCTCTGGTTGAGGACTAGCAGCACGAATCAGAGCATCGGACAGCGGATGCTCCCTTCATCACAGGGCAGAGCAGACCCTATATATGTGTTGCTCTGTTCACCAGCACTCTACTTCTTGCCTCTTTGCTGTTACACAACAGATCCACTCCCTCTTGCTTGAGGTTGCAAGTGCTCACCCACCTTGAACTAACCACCATCTTGCTTTGAGACCCTGGAACCTTGAACCTCTCTGTCGCTTCTTTTCATCTCACCCCTGTCTGACTACTTGTTGCTGGAGTCTGACACTCTGTTTCTTTCCCACTGAGGAAACGCACCAAGATGGACAACAGTGGATCTGATCTTGAGGAGCGCCTGCGCAACCTTATCCTTGCCAATGCTGCTATGGATATGGGGTTGGCTCCTCCGGCCCGACCAGTACAAACCGGTCTGGCAGAAAATGGGCAGCCAGAGTCTCTGGAAGAGACTCGATTGAGCCAGAGTCCTCAGAGCCCAAATATCCCCGCTGCAGCACCAGTAAAGGCGGGCCGGAAACGCCCCAACCAGGCCCAGCGTCGCCAAATGTCAGCTCAGCTAACTATTCCCATCGACCCTCGGCCTGTATTCTCTGAGCCATCTCGGCCCTACACTGGTAATGAGCCTCATGGTTCTCCTAGCCACCAACAGCAAGGCCATCACCATCAACAGCACCGTCACAATGGCCGCAAACAGTACATCCCACAAACTCATTCTGCTGGCATTTACCCAACCATCAGGTCGGACCCCCTACCTAGCACGCCCATGACGGCCTCTCCTTTCGTCATGCGCCCGAGACATCAGCCTTCGCACTCCTACCATGGGCCGGTGGAGCCGAACCAATTCGGCTGGCAACAACCGCCCCCAAT
>Ga0065720_1018924_pt1 | contig 55484 bp, 54 predicted proteins | sample Thericmetagenome_FD_59107 | JGI IMG/M metagenome (GOLD analysis project Ga0065720, IMG submission 59107) | Thermophilic microbial communities from the Joint Bioenergy Institute, California, USA of rice/straw/compost enrichment - eDNA_2 v2... | ecosystem: Engineered > Solid waste > Grass >... | reverse complement strand
GGGAGATTTCTTCGGGGCCGCCGCCGTAACGGTAGCTGTATTTGGTCGCCAGCTTGGTCGACTCGTCTGGATCGGGAGAAGGAGTAGTCTGCGAGCGGCCAGCAGGCGATGGGCGGAGGTTTAGGTTTGTGGTGCGAAGCTTGAGACGACTCGGGTTGCGTGGAGGAGGTTGCTGCAGCGCTGGTGAGGTGGAGGCCGCCCCAGAGCCTACACTTAAGCCAGATCTAAAACTGGTTGCACAGCTCTCTGTTAGCTAACTGTATGACGGTTACGAATTACAAGGATGCAGCAAAGACGGTCGGGCAGTCGGCTTGGGCTGGTTTGTGGTCCGTAAGCAAAGGAATCAAAAACCACAAAACCAAAAAGAAGCTGAGGGGCAACTTAGAAGTGGGCGGGGGATGGGTCCACGGTGCGAAAAGTCAAAGTGCAAGTGCTGGGGTGTCCCGTGGTCATAAAGTGAGACGAATGAGATGAATGAAGGGAGTGGAGGGAGCGGAGGGACAGCCTGCAATAAGCCCCAGGCTAGGCCTACCCGTCTTTGAAGGCAATCACTGATACGGATTGACTCCTTCCAGGGCTGTTGCGTGGACTCCCAAGCAACTGGCAGGAACGCCAGACACAGCGTGCAGTAAGTGGTTGCCCAGAGAGGAATCCTGCAATCTGACCTAGCAACTCTCTGGAACCTTGGAAGGCTCAACCAGCCACGGACACACCTGGGCGCCTGCCACTTGGGCTCAGCAGGTGTGACGCCCACAGGAGGGGAACAGCCCGTACCGGAAGGAGCTTCAGGCCTGTCAGTACGGGGGCTACGGGCCGGCCCCGCAATGTGCCACCGACCTGGAGCAACCGCCCCTCTCAACAACTCTGCTCGATCTTCACTCCAACTTGAGAAGTTGCTAAACACAGTCGGAGGTTTCAACGCCGCCCAAAGCTCCATGATCACAAACCAGCCATGGAATGTTTCGTGGTTTGGTTACTTACTATTGCCCAAAAAATTCTGGAGGCGGTCGCGTCGTCGGCTCGGCTTTGATGGAGACACTGTAGCCAAATGCTGCATTGCGGCTGCCATACCCCAGTGCCATGTTCATCTTCTCGTCGTTGTCGTCCAAGAAGGCTGCCATCGTGGATCGTTGAGTTTGAGTTGTGCCCCTCAGTTTGTCCCACATGGCGACGGTCTTAACCGAACGGCCCTTCTATACAACGTCTTATTTATTTCTAGAGTCAAGATATGCTGCCTTGGACCGTGGAATCGTGGAATTGAGGGATGGGAAGCTGAGGAGGTCCGTGTTATATTTGCTGCAGCCGCTTCTCAGGGGTGCATGAAGCCATAAACGAACCTGCGTGCTGTTCCGGGTTAAGCAATCTGTAGCTGTGCTTCCGAAACGAAAGCGACCTTGTCGATGTCATCAAGGACAGCCGATGATGCTGAGATTAGAGGCTCCGCGATCCTTTCAATCTTACGGCCAATTGGCACTTGTCTCCTTTTCTGTTATCCTGTCTTACTTTGTAACAGATCGATCTTCCTCGCCAAAGACACAGAGCGCATTCAACAATTCATTGATCGTGACCGTTCTTACAAGGCCCAACCCGCGTGGAAACTGCTACCGCCACAGCCCTAAACCACAAGAGGCTTCTCAGTTGGCTTGTCTCTTATTGGCCCCCTCAGTTGCATAGGGACAGCCAGTGGCCGTGCTAGTCGTTCTTCTCTGCGCGGCTGGCAAAAATGGCGAACTGCCGCAAACGCTTTTGTACACTGCCCGCCAAGGTGGGGTGGGCTGGTTCTCTCTACACTTTTGGCCGAGCGTGTCTCACCGCGGTGCCAAGCACAACAATCAATGGCTGGTGTTATCGGTGATGGGAAACTCGAAGAGAGAAAGGGGAACTCCTTCTCCAAGTTCCAGGCCACCTTCGCTGCGACTAAATATGATACTAGGGTTAATCAATCCGCTCTGCACCTGCCATCCAGCCAGACACGAGTATCAACCGCGTCAATTGCTGCAGAAAAAGCCGGTTGATTGCTACCCAGCCATTCCGTGTCCCTTTTCTCAGCCGCCTATACACAGTGCATACCATCCATTTCGAGCCATCTCATGGCCGTTGCCGTCAACGATACCGCTCTGGCCTGAATCGACACCTGCGGCCTGGAGTGTAGCAGCAGAGAATCTCCTTCCACTTCAAGCAATGCCTCGTAGGAAGCACAATATGCTGCAGGAAATTAAGAGCTCTCCCCGCATCAGATGGTGCTGGTGATGAGATGCAGTGTTGCGGTGTCACAGCTTGGCCGTCGATGAGTTTGGTGTACGCCGCTTGCTGGCGCTCAAGGATGTGGAATTTGGGGATGTATCACGTTCGGTCAAACTGCTTCAATCAGTAGAATCAATTTTGCTTGCCGTTGTCAAGTATCATCATTCTTTCATCCATCGTCATCCCATGGTTCTTTTGCCCCGTCCTACCAATGTAACTTAGCTTGTCAATCGCTGCTTCATCTATCGAGCTCCCCAGATGCCTAGCTTATTTTGGAAAATTGGAGGAGTTCGAACCAGACGTTTCATGTTGACTGGCCAATCATCGCTGAGAAATGCCCTGTCCCTGCATCTCGTGCAAAGCTTGCCGAGATCCACTCGATCTGGTTCTTGGCCTGCTCTTTCAGAAGTTGCCGAACGATTCTTCTGTCAGATCGCCAGAGCAGAGTTCAAATATCACCTTTTCGTATATACATACACTGCCAGCTGACTCTTACTCTACTGTCATTTTGCCGGTTGTTCTCCGTCTCGACTGCTAGACGGAGCTTGACACCCGGATCGACCGTCCATTGTTTATGCATCTAACGCATCGAATGCTCTGAGGAACCCTAACTCCAAACATCACCACCAGCCGGAGGGCAACGCATCTGCAGTTCTGTAATGTGTCTCAAGAGTGCAGTGAAAAAGCAGTCACACGGCACGGATCGGGACTTTGAGCATATGTACTTACACTGTTGTACTAAAGTGGCTGTGCTTGCGTTATTACTTTCTCTGTGAGCTCCTTAAGGTCATCACTGGGTTTAGTGGGGGCCAACCCAGCGCAGTTGTCAGTCAAACTGTGGAAATCACATTCTCAATTAAGCAACTTGCCCAAGATGTTTGCTCCTCCAAGTTTCTATCTCGCCCTTAGCTGTGTCTCAAAAATTGCATCTATGTGGTTTAGATTTTCTTGCTGCATCAGCTAGGCTTGTTCTGATGCTGTTCAGAGCCAACTGGGTTTGTGAAGCATGGTCTCAGGTTTCTTGGCGGAAAGCATGGCAGCACAGCTCTGTCCACGAGATGGGTACTTCTCTTGAGGACAAAGGCCGCTCACTCCGGAAATCAAGAGTGGAAAAAGTCAATTCAGACTCCAACAAAAGAACCAAATGCACAGCACAAGAGACATAGACCCAAAAACTAGCCTGGGTGTTTACCTCAAACCCAAATTCTCTATAGATTATGTGATTACATTGGTGTACAGGTCTTCTACTGATCTAAAACAAACGACATAACAAGCCTGCTATCGAAACGCAGCCGAGCCCAATCATAACAACCTGTAGAGTCATACATCCCAGAAGTTAAAGTCATTCCATAACTAGGAATACAGGTAAGATATCCTTCTCTTCTTCGTTTACTCCGGCTCTTTGATGACACTTCCTCCTTGAGCATGTCGCCCATCAGAGTCATCACAGACTCGTGAGCTTCTTGCCCCAGCAATGTGCGACATTAGCTCGCTCTTCCTCTTTTCCCAACTCCTCATCCCTCGTTTTGGCAACGACAACTCATTCCTCTCAACAACAACACTCGTCACAATGTCCATATGGATCCCCATCGGACAGGTCCTAGCTCCATCTCTTGGCTCAGTTTTACGCTCCCTTGACTGCCCATTGGTGATGGATCCCAGCCGTAATGCTCTGCCCCCACCATCCCCCCTCTGGGCTCTTCTTACCCACCTCTTCATCCTCCCAAGCCACGTGGCGTTTCCTTCATCACCATCAACTGACTGCCAACCTGCTGTACTCCCGCTCCTTCTCCCCCTTGCGTTTCCCCCGCCGCCCTCGACCCAAATCATATTCCCATATTTCCTCCCAACCGGAGTCCTCATAAATGTGAAGCTCTCAAGACCGGTTTCTGGATCGTCCACCTCGGCTCCAAATACGATCCGGTGCCTGGTTAGGCCCCACAACAGAACGTCTAACCAGCCATTGCTGGTGATCAGTGCGCCAGCCGTGCAGAAGTAAGATATGGGCACTTTGATGCCTGCCATGGTAGCGATACGCCCGAGGGCGAGTGGAGCCGTGCACACAACATAAATAATGGGATATAGCAGGAAAGCTTTGTGATGGCTATGCTGGGCTTGTGACTCGTTTTGGGCCTGAGAGGTTGAGGCACGAGACAAGCTTGACTGGACGTGGAAATTGGGGATTGCTCGAGGGAGAACTCGTGTAGTTGTGAGGCTGATTTTATCCAACGATGATTCGTTTGGAGGGAGAGGTTGATGCGGGGATTCTGGCTCGTTTTCGTAGATACTGCGGATGTTGGTGCGCGAGTCTGCAGTAGAAGGAGGAGATGGGACATCGGTCTGAGTGGATTGGCCTACCTTGGACTTGCGGAGGGAGAGGGCAACCAAAGTGTAGAGAACACTGGTAATAAAAAAGGAGATGAACATCCATAGGTAATGCAGGACAAGACGATAGGTCTCGTACTTGATGTTCATCCAGCACTAACGAGTAAATGTGTTAGTCCAAGGGTTCAATATGCAGTATGTTTGAGAATTTACATACCCATGCAGCTGCTCTGACATAAAACCCCCCAGCATCATGACCGTTTCGAGTGATAGCGACTCCAAGAAGAGCAAGGAAATAATTAAGGGCCCATAGAAAGATAACAGTTGCATACAGGGCCCATTGAGGAGGTGTCCATTTCCAGACCACAGCCAGATAGGTGTGAACTGCGATTGCAGTGATGAACAAGCTCGACGACAGGTCACCAGTTGAGACGAACCAGCCTTGAGCCCAACAAGTGGTGGTCCGGACTCTGATGCCGTTATGCTGAACCCAAACGGCATTCAGCAGAAAGGCACTTGCCTGATGGATGTCGGCCAGCAGAAGGTTGTATAGCAGAACGAGGAACTGATTGGGATGTGGTTTCTTTTGTGAGATATTTCCTCCTACTCGTCCTCCTCCTATTGCGTCGAACTTCGTCTCCCCAGTGAAATGATGCTGGGCAAGGCCTAATGAGAGATCAACGGTGTCCTCCTGGCGTTTCCTCGATTGTTTCCAGGTCCGGATGTGCCATCGAGCAAGCTTGAATGTCAGATACAGCAAGACCACTGTCGAGGAAGCAAATGACAAGCAGGCAAGTATAGCGACAGCAATGAGGCCCCGGCGATGGCTTTGAGGGAGAGGAATGAGGTCGTCGGTTTCTTCCAAAAGATTGACTCTGGTCATGATGGTTTACAGCACGGGAGAGAAGCTGCTCAGCAGCCTCCCATGGCGTGGTGGGTGAAAACAGTAACTGCCATCCAGGATCAGGAGGAAGGAGATAGTGGTTGAGGTGATCGACAGGTTCAGGCTTGCAGACCCCTAACGGTTTTAACAATCCAGCGATCGATCTCCAGGACAGCTTGCCAGAGGCTGGTCGATGAAGTTTGCAAGACTGAGAGCTTTGCGAAGGAACTCTGACAGGAAGACCGAAGCCGAAACTACCAAACGGCACTCTGGCGACGATAAAGAGTGAAGTATCGCTCCGTCGGTCTTTTCGGTCCAGCTCCCTTCCGGATGGGGCGTTGCGGTGTTGAGTTCATGGCACCAACAAGACGCCGGCAGGAGCATATCGGCTGATGGCAGAGATGCCGACATGATGATTTTCAGTCGTGCAAACAAGCTTTTCTGGATGTGGAAGGGCACTGTCGAGGCCGTCAACAAACCAGAAAATGGGCGGAATGAGCCGGGTAACCAGCCCACTTAGTGCTGAATTAGCTTACTGACCAACACTCACTAAAACGCCATCCGGCTGACCGAAGGGGAAAAATCGCTGTCTAGCCAGGCCCAGCTATTTTGAGGGGTTACATAGGGCAATTAGTGCGCTTTTAGACAGATCTTGGCTTGATCCAGCCCTATGCAGGTGGCAAAAAGAGGATACTTCTGAGGTCCGCAGCCTTTTTGCTGACGCCCAGCTGTTCGGCAGTGTTTGCTCTTGGCTTGGAGAAGATGAACCAACCACGCTTGCATCCTCCTGGTGCGTAGGCAAGGTAGGTAAATGTATGTGTTGTATGATTCGTGCCTACACTAGATAGGTAGCGTAAACGGATCAGCCTGGAGCCTGAACATCGAGCAAACCTGCAGCTTGTTTGTCGGGTCAGGGAATCGGCTTGTTTGTTAGCTTCATCGTTTGCAACGCGTAAAGGGTCCAGCATCCTAGCTGCCAAGCAGTGGAAAAAGTTGGAGCAACACCCAAACTCACTAAAGTTCATCCCAAGTTGTCGGCTCGCCATCGCGATTCTTTAGGAAAGTACTAGTGTAGTGGACGCACACGTGGTTGAGACTTCTCACCAGAAAGGGTCATCACACTAGCTTAGCGTAAAGACATGCCTGCTCGCCACACGGAATGGCACGTTGGCACGTTCCAAAGACACATGGGTTGGCGGCATATCAAGATTAGCAAACACAGCAGCTCAGAGAACAAATCCCTCGGTGCGCTCCCCCCGACTACACACCCCATTCCCGAATCCGGGGTGAGACTAACTAACCCTAACCCTTAAATGAGGAATCCTCTTGAAGAATCACGTGATATGCTAATCCGTGCTCTAATCTGCCCAATCAGAAGCGCCACCGGTTGCGTGATTGCCGCTAGACCTAAAATGGACGGGAAGGTCCGCCAGCAGCTAAATGTCGGCAACATCAGCCCTTTCTGCGTTTCTTTTCATTGCTTTTTTATCACTGAGGCTTCTCTGTCTCTCTAGGCCTTCTGTTTCGTCTTCCGGTTCGATCGATGCGATTTATGCGTGGTTTTCGCTGTCAGAATCGATAGCAGTCTGTGGACTCCACCAAACCGACCCACAAATTTCCCGTTCGGGCACATCCACAGGCCTCACATCGCAATCTCGAAGCGCAGTGAAGAAGTCGGCAACTCCCACGCGAGCACGAGCCCAAGGGCTTACGAAAAGAACTATGTTTCATCATGTCGTTACAGGGAATGCTCAATGAATCATTATAGGCCATATCGAACCTCTGCGACGTCATCCAACATCATACTCAAAAACTCCAAACCATAAAGCCACTTGGAATTCACAACACCTCAAGTTCGTTCTTCACTCTGGCTTCTCAACCTTGCCCAACTCACCCATCTCTGACAATTTCACGCCATATGCGGAGTAGTACCCGCAGTTCTTAACATGGAACCGTTTACCCGTGTCAGGATTGAAAATATGGCAACCCCCCTTCGCTACATTTGGTGGCGTGTACAAGTGCAGCGAGACGGCGAAGTCAGGGCCTGCGTTCCATACCCGGTGCACCCCCAATTCGTCTGCCATGTACGCCACCTCGTTTTCCTTATGCACCCTTTCTGAGATGACCCGCATGGGCTTCTCAGTCTCAACGTCGGGGAACTCATATCTCGTTTCAGTCAGATTGCCCTTCAGGATCTTCATCAAGCAATGGGCATTGCCGTGGTCATGGATGGGGCTGCCCTTTCCGGGCGTCCAGACAAGCACAAGCTGTGTTTGGTCAATATTTAAAGGGGCAAAGTAAACAACAAGTGTTGTTGGCATGGTTACCACATACCAGATTGCTCTTGCCGTTTCCTTCGTCGACTAGATTTCTGGTATACCCCCTGCTTGCGTCCCCGAAAGCATACTTCTGCCATTCCACAGGGTCCGATACATAGTCGCGCATCAGCTGTTTGAGGTGTTCGACGTCCACGTCCTCTGACGTGAGACCTGAGCAAGGACCCAGAGCGTCCTTCAGTGCTTGGACGAGGGCTTCGAACCGGTTGTTGTCAGCAGCGACGCGGCACTTGCATGTTGGCCTACCGCACGGCACCTGAGCTGAGGTGTTGATGATCTCAACCGCCATTTTTGCTTTACGAAGGAACTGTAGTGATCAAGGTGTTTTAAGGCACAATTGCTTAGGGGTCGTTATGACACCGACACGATATTGGTCAGAACCCGTCGCTGAGGTTGCCGAAGCTTCCGGTCAAAAGATACGACGATAATGCTATTGCTTGGCTGGGTGTCTGGGACAGGAGTTGAAGGTCAAGCCTTATGGTGATAAGCTTGAGGTTAATGGGATGGTGATAATTAGGATGGTTGTGGAAGGATAGCTATTGCGAGGACGATGTTGAGGATGTTAACGGGACAGAATGGCGGTGTCTGAAAGGAGGTGAGGCCCTTCCATAGGCGTCCATGTCGAGGCTCGCCGGGGATACTGAGGGATTCGCGCCGGTTGGCACCGATGCCGGTGGGGTCATCTGGGCACGGCAGCCACATGACCCTGCATCTTCACGTTGTCGAGTCTGACATAGTCTGTAACGCGCATTGGGATAAGACAGACGCCGACCGATTCCGTGCCAATTGAGGGAAGTTGCACATGCGCAACCGTCTCTTGCTGTTTTATCACCTTTGCCGCGGTCAGGGGCAGTCGAAGAGGCGGGATGCTGAAATCCCCAATTCCATGATATACTCGTGTCACAGCAGCATTCAATTCAGTAAGGAGGTAGAGGACGGGGGCTTGCTTTGAGTGGAGTTGCGCTGTTATTCGTGCCAAGAACCACGTTTTTTGACTCTGCAGCGGACGGCAAGAGAGCGAGACCTGTGGCTTCGTCACGTCAATGTCTCCACCGGCAATCGATAACGGAGTTCTGGGTCCACTCTTCTCAGTAAGGCTGGCAGGATGGCTTTCATCTCAAGACATCACTACGTAACTCTTACTACATCAGTAATAACGACTCCCAGTCTTATGTCCATTCCCATTGATTGTTATGGTCTATTGTTTTCAGTTCATTGATACTTGTCTTACTGGGCCTTGGAAATACATTGCTCTGTGAAAAAGTCGAGTCAAAGATGAAACTTGCCTAGCTCGACTCGAGCTGCAAATCCCTGCCGGTCTTTGCTGACAAAGGTCAAAGCATAGCTGGGGGACTTTAGTCCATGAGGGCTGTTCAATTGGGGGAAAGCAGATTAACATTGCCATGAGAATTATCAGATAGCTTCCAGTTATCGACTAACCAGCTCTAACGCCCCCTCGTCTCCTACATCCTCTGTCCCATCCAATATCTCACCACTCCCACCACCACGGTGCCTACTCCTATCTGCCCACACTCTTCTGTCGCCCTCCCAGGATTCCCCTAGCCGGATCCTGCCTCCAGTTAAGCTGCCCACCCGATCCGACAGCCATCCCGCTGCTGCCATGATCATCTCCCACACGCGTTCCTGAGCTGCGCTATCTTCATCTCCTGGGTGCCCATGATGATGGTGGTGGTTGTGCTCAGCCGAAGCCGCCTCCTCAAATCGGATCTGGAACTTGAGACAGTCCTTGACGGTGACCAGCCCACACAAACGGCCACAGAGCTCGATGAGGATAACACGGGGGCCAATCTTGCGGAAGAGCTCCATGACCGTTTCGAGAGGCAGGCGCGGGTGAACGGTGAGCGGAGTTGCGTCAACATAAGGTGTGAAGTCGATCGTTGCAGTGGCAGAGGAAGCATAATCGAGCGGGGCTGACGATGTTGATGTCGAGGGGTGAGGTGTCATGGGCGTTGTGGGAGTTACAAGGGTGATTGCAGTGTTGGTTTTGCGAGAAGGGGCGAAGATGCACTGTGCCAGTGGACTGAGATTATGATCGCGCCGAGCACGGTCAATGGCATAACGCAATTCGGTACGGCCGATGTAGCCTAAGAGAATCTTTGAATTCTCATCTTCGATGATAGGGAAGCCCTGGTAGCTGTCGTTAGCAAGCAGCTGCTCGATCCCCTTCAGTGTCATGCCAGTTGAAGGGATCGAGACAACGTCGGCGATCATAGCCTGAGACACAGGCACGCCAAAGTTGTGTTCTTCTTTATGATCCAAGTATGGGAACCCGCTGAACCAAATCATGCGGTCAGCGATGCCTCCTTTCCCAAAGAGCTCACTGACAGCCTTGGTTACACCAACGACAATCATCGTAGGTAAGATGTAAGTCAAGGCACCTGTCAGCTCGAACATTATGACAACCACAGAAACAGTGATGTGCATGATGCCACTGAGAGCTGCTGCAGCGCCCAAGAAAGCATATGTGCCAGGGGTGATACATGGGACATCGGGCTGGCAGGAAGAGAAGAAAATACTCTGGGGGTTTGCTTCTTGAATCGCCTGGACAATGATGCCAACCGTTCGACCGAAGGAGGCACCAATGGCCATGGATGGAACGAAAATGCCAGCCGGAACCTTGCATCCATATGAGATGATGACGAAGAAGATGCGAATAACAGTGGCAAGGATGAGGGAAACAACATTCCAAAGTCGTTTATCGGGCTCGCAAAGGCCATGGTAGTCCTCAGCCCCTTCGCATTCGAGGAACAGGATCTTCATGCTCTCGGTCATGTCGATCCTAAGGAAAGCGTTGGGATAGCACACGATTGCGGTAGCGGCTGCAAGCAGGGTCGCCTCGAGAATGGCGTAATTCGCTAGGTACCTCTTCCGGAAGGCCTGTGCCCTCAGGTTCCATTTCATGACGAAAGCTCCGTAAAGACCGCCAAAGACACCCAGTATGATGTAGAAGAAGACTTCGAAAAAGTGCCACGACCGGTCGTACTTAACTTGGAACATGACCAGCTGTCCTGTGCGGAACGGATTCATGGCAGCGAGGACCGCCGTGGCGACCAGAGCGCAAAAATAGCTGCGCCACATAGTTTTGAGGGGAAAGTAGCTGGACATCTCCTCAAGAGAGAAGAGCACACCGCCAATGGGACTGCCAAAGGCCACAGCTACACCGGCAGCAGCGCTAGCGCTGAGGACCTCACGGGTCTTGGAAGCATTACCGCGGTATTTCTTAAACATCTTCGAGATGACGTTTCCCGTGCAAACAGCGTAGTGGACACTAGGTCCTTCTTTGCCAACAGACAGCCCAGAACCGATGGCAAGGGGCAGAGTGATAGACTTGATGATCAGAGTCCAAAAGCCGAGAAACCCCTTCATGACGAAGCCCGCAATGATGCACTTGATTTCCGATATGCCGGAGCCCGCGGCATAAGGGGCATATGATTTGACTAGAGTGGCAGCAGTCCAAGCAAATAAAATCTGGCTTGGAGTCAGTACAGAGAAAGTGATGTTATAGAATAGGAATCTAGGGGGCACAAACTGACAGCGAACAAGATGTACATGATGTAGTTGAATGGCTCAAACCCCGTCCATCGATGCCAGTCAGCACATCCTAGAACAGCGCGTCTGTCAGTGTTTGACCGTGTCAGATGATTGATCACCGGGGAGTGAGCAATGCGCACCATTTTCCTCGCCCCAGCAACAGAAGTCCTCATTGAGGTAAAAAGCAGTCGTGCAGTATCCGAGCTTGATGTCTGCAAGCCACTCCGTGATGATGCTCAGCAGGGCAGCATTCAAGCCGATGGCGGCACCAATTATAGTCACGACAATCCATCCTTGTGCGGCATCATAGGCCTCTAAGATCCTTTGTCTCCAGTCGAAGGACAGGGCACCATAAGGCCCAGCCTGCCGTCTCCTGCGTACCTTTCTACGGAGCTGCTCTCGCACAGCATCCTGGACCCAATCTTCGCCATGAGTTAACACCGTATGGAGAGCGCCTGGAAAACGCAAAACATTGCTGAAAACACTAAGCTTACCGATGGTTGTAAAATCCTAGGACAGAGCCATGCCCATCAGTCGCCGCAATTCAAGATATAGAGAGGAGAGGAGAATGCGAAGGGAACGGGGCCAACCTCATAGCGCTTGATCTTTGCAATCTCCTCTTCTATTTGGTGCTGAGCTGCGATGCGGGCTCCATGCTGTGTCTCGCCACGCTCCGCGGTGGACGCAGCAGAGAGAGCGGACGATAAGCGGGAGCTGACAGACGAGGTGCGTCGAGCAGGCAACGCAAGAGTGGAAATCGACGTAGTCTGCGATCGTGAGTTCATGGCGCACTGGGTCGCCGGTTCATGCGTTACCAATGATCGCTAGCAGCATTTGAAAGTAATGCGCGGATTGGAAAGTCAGGTCGGATCGCAGTCAGTGTTGTCGGTCACTGCGACAGCAAGTAAGCTCCCAATCGTCGTCACGGGGAATGGCATCGGCAACGATGGAGGGATGGTCGGAACACAAGGCTGAACTTGAGCAGGAGTGTCCCGTTAGTTAATCCTACAGGGCCCTGGACTGTGCTCTCAGTGGGGGTCGCGCTGAAGAAGGCTGGCCATTTAGTGGGCTTCAGCCTTGTTCTCCCACTAAGACTTGGCGATGACGGGGAATCTTTAACTATTTAGCTCCGCGTATGCGTGTGGGGGCCAAGACTGGCACTTAAACTTACCGTGTCACACGCGTCTCAGTCCTGCTTCTCAATCCGAACTCTTTACGGGGCTGCCTTCACTTTATCACCTGTACCATCTTCGGCCATATCTTCCCAGGACAAAAGCCGATTTCATCACTTCCACTATCTAGCCTTGTGCCGTATTATTTTTTATTCATTTGATCACTTTTAAACCCTCCATAAGATGCCATATAATACCACAGCAATCCCTCCCAGAAAGGAGGTGACGGGACAAACATTGCTGCCTTGTAGTTCTCACCAGCATGAGACATCTCCTCTCAGTGATCCAAATCACACTGACCTTTTTTTTCAGTGACACGAGTCAAGAAGATCATTGCTGTCGATCCAGATATCAATGTCTGCTCCAACAATGCTGCCTTTGTGATCACCCTTGCAGCTGTAAGACACCACGGCCAACTTCGTACCTCTCATGAGTTTCAATTCATCATGCTGACAGCTCTACACTCACTCTAGGAGATGTTTGTTCAATATCTTGCCGCTGAGGCTCAAAATATGACGAAACTGGATCGCAAACCACGCAGAAATATCCAGTACAAGGACCTCGGTAAGTTCTGTTCTTGTCTCTCAGTCTTGCTCTTTGTAAAAGGCTTTTCCGACGTGTTGTTCTGATCCCTTGGAACCAGCCAATGCGGTGGCCGCTCATGACAATCTCGAATTTCTCGAGGATATCATCCCCAAGACGGTCCCGTACAAGGATATCAAGATCAAAGCGGCCGCAACTCGTGCAAAGCTCGCCACAGAAAAAATGGATGGCATGGCCGCGGCTGTGGATGATCGGTCGACAGACGGCATGTCCAACGGCAAGAAGCACAAGTCAATTATTAACGGCACCACTAATGGCTACTCAAGGAGTCACGTGTTCTCGCCCGACGCGAGTGACCCTAGCGCTCAACTACAACGGGAGATGAGACAAGCGCAGCATTCGCATGACGGAGACGTAGACATGACGGGCTAGTTTCCTGGTTTGAGGCCATCCTGATTGCTTATGTTATCACTTTTCTCTCTCCTTGATCTCCTTTAATCCCTATCCCAAATGTCAACAGATTGACTAGTCATCGAGATGTGTCTGTTTTGTTAAATGCATACTGTTAAATACAAAACGAAAACACGCGAAACCGTGACGCCTCACCCAAATTACCCGATTAGCTGTCCCGACAGTCACTACGCAACCTACTCCTCCATGGCATCTTCCTCTACCATGATTCCTGGAGGAAGACGCCCCTCGTTGAGGTACTTCTCCAACCGAATGATCTCCTCCAGACTGGTGGCCTTCTTAATCATCTCCTGCAGTTTCTTGCGCTCCTTCTCCGTGAGCTTGAGCCGAGAAAGCTTGGACTTTTGTGTTTCACCGTTCGGCACTGCAGTGACGTCGAAAGTCTTGCTCTTGATACCCATGATCTGGGGAGACACAGTATCAGCCAAGGCTCTGTATTTCGCAAAGGGGGAAGCTGAGGTAATTCCAAGCATACCTTTGCAGCCAGCTCCGTGGGTGCCTCAGCTGTACCGAACAACTCCTTCGCCTTGTTGCGCTCGGCATCCTTGACCTTTTGATAGTCGAGAAACCGTACTTGAGGACATCTCCAAAGGACCCAATAGCGATAGTGCTGTAAGGCCCCTTATGTCAGTAGTCCCTTCACGCCCTCCTCAACCAACAACCATATGTGCACACACCTCCTTCTTCGTAACCGGGTTATCCATCAAAACCAAGTGTGTCAGCCGCGGGAACTTGCCCAAAACATCCAAGTCGGACAGCTCGGTCAAGTTGTTGCTCGCCAGCACAAGGTTGCGCAGGTTCGGAATGGCATTGGGTAGAGTCGGATGGATCATGGCGACACGATTACGTGCCACAAGCAACGTGCGCAGCCGCGGCGACAGTGGGAAGTTTCCCAATACTTGGATGTCGTTGTCGGTAAGATCGATAGCATCGTGCGGCTAACCCATCATCCTCGATTAGGTTAAGGGTTCCGTTGAGGTCAGAGGACAGGCAGACTTACGCCGGCAACACCCAGATTCTCAATCGCGGGAATTCTGTGTCCTGTATAGCGGCGCAAAACGCAAGATCAAGCAGCCCGTTGAGATAATCCGTCTTATAACACGAGGTGGTGGGTGCTCGATGGTTTGGTGTTGGAAAGCTCTTTTAAATTTTGGCAGCACAGGGGAAGAAGAGAGAAGACGATCAAGGTGTAGTATCTGTTCTTTTCAAAATAAACGCACCTCGTAGATCCAGCTCTCGCTCTTTGAGCGGGTTGAGGTAGGACAGAGAGTTTTGGATAAGCTCGGCGGTGAGCCTCATTTTCGCTTCTCTTTTGCCCTTTTTCTTTTCTATCGATGTTGTGAATCGACTCTTGCTTGCTCAACAAGCTAGTTATTGATTGCAAGCGTCGAAAGTGTCGGCGGTTTGGAGGTAGGTGCTATTGGACGCGGTCGCAAAGTTGAAGTATCGTGGTCGCGGTCCCAGTAGAAATGTCAAGTTCGAGTTGCGCCTTTCGCTAGCTGTGCGCTGCGATTGGCAAGGCTTAAGATTTGATGGGGCATAAAAAGCGGGCCGCACGCATTTGCCAGCAATGTCGCCATTTCAACCCTAACCCTAAAGCCCAGCAACCTGGAAGCACAGGAGCCGACCCTTCGTCAATCTTCCCACAACAGCAAACTAGACTTATCATATGCTGCTAGCACGTAGATAGGTAGGCACTATATATAGGTTCCCAATATGGTATGTAGCAGAAATTTAATTCTCGTAAGAGATCTCTAGTCAATATTGTGGACTTCTTTACTACAGCAAAGACAAGACGTAAACGCAAACCAACAAACCAAACCCCAATCACGCCGTCTACGTTCTTGCCTGCCGATGCCCAACTCCCATTCTCCTTGTTTATGATAACGGATGCTCTGACCAACGCTCTTAACTTCAACCGGAAGGTGACCTAAGTCACTGGAAAACAAACACAACTCCGCTTCTATCCACCGAAACGCTCATCATATAAGGCGACTCCAGAACAGCCACATCTGTGACCGCATCCAGATGACTCTTCAATAGCTGTTGCTGCTGCAACGAGATGACCGTCGACCGCGGCGGCCTACCGCCCACGGTGCCGCTTGACCGGCTTCCTCCCGTTGTGGAAGTGTTGGTGCTCCCTCTTCTTGAAGATGGTGATAGGGAACCCCCGTTCGCCCCTGCACCAGCTGCCACTGCCGAAGACGATGCTGAGTGATGCTGCTGCCTCGGCCAACGTTCGGTATTCAGCGTCATGCTCGGGGTAGGATGGCTTGCGGTGAATGTAGGGCGACCCTCATCAGGCTGCAGACCGCTGTAGACAACGCTATTTTCAATACGACCGAGGTCCCAAAAGCGGAGCTTCTTGTCAGATCCAGCAGTAATGATGAATGCATGGCGAATGTCGCGATCTTCCCCCGGTGAGGATATGGAGTCCGCAATTCCAACATACATGGCGCGAACGCCGCGGTCAGCATTCCCACCCATAGTAATGGCTGATGAAGCAGGGTCGATGTCTGTCGCGAAACGGCCTAGCATGCCCTCAGGCTTGTCTTCGTCCACCTCCCACGCCTCGTAGCCCTTAGGCCCTTCTTTATTGCCACTAACGCGGTAAACCTCCCGGCATAGTGTCCGCTCAAGGTCCCATACCGTCACTTCACCTTGGCCTGTGCCGCCGGCAACACAGACCCACTTTCCACGGCCTTTGGTCGGATGGATAGCCAGGCGATAAATGGCACCCTTGCCAGGAACGCCCCAAGCTTTAAGACGCATCTTGAAGCGAAGGTCCCAAAGATCGAGGACGCCATGAGAGGTGGCAAGGCACAGCCAGTTTCGCTTACGATCGACGCAGAAGCAGGTCGGTGTCCCATGATGTACGGGATTTTCCAGACGATACAGCAGCGACATGGTTCTCAAGTCGATCCCGAGGATGACAGACTTGTTGGTGGCAAGAATCAGGACGGAGCTGGCCTCTTGTTTGAAGTGCTCACACCACACGGCATATTCGCCGTCAGCCAGCTGGTACTCTCGCAAAAGTCGGAGTCGTGGGTAGCGGAAGGTGTTTCCGCTGAACACCGTGTCGACTTTAACAACGTGGACACTGCCATCAGTAGCACAGCTGATGAAGCTGTGTGTGTTTTCAATGAAGCAAAGTGCAACTACTTTGGCACCAGGGGCATGTTTATGCGTCAGTCTTGACCGATGAGTGATGTTGCGTTCCAAGCGTGCTGTGTCCCAGACTTTGACACATCCGTCATCACCGCCAGTCAGGAAGAATTGATGGTCAGGAGAAACGACCACGCGGTTGATGGCTCCTGTATGTTCAGAAAAGGTCGCTACAAGCTTGCCTGAAGGCTTCCAGCCATCGTCCTTAGGCCGAGATGCCGTCGTCCTATTTGATGCTCGCTTCTGACTGATTGGAGTAACAAGCGGTCCGTACTCAATAATGTCATGAGGATAGTTGTCGATATACATAGCGTTGAGCATCTTCAAAATGTTTGGATCGTTGCCGCTGTATGAGTGATTGGGGCGCAGCCGTTCCTTGTTCTTGCCCAGCACGGACTCTGTATCAGGGAAGGACGGGAGTCGTACAGGGGTTTGACTCAGCGGGGCTTCGACCTCGCCAAAAGCGTTTGCTTCAGTTGTTCCAGTTTCCGGGCTGGCTTTTGTGTTGTCATTACGATTCATGAGACTGATGGCACTTGGCTGGAACCGCAAGGTTTTCTTTAACGACACAGAAGCGGCATCATCGGTGGGGCCAACAGCTGCCTTGCCGTGTGCCGTTGACGGTCGATGAGTTGCATCATCCCTAGACCTTTCCCCAGGTTTGGCAGTTGATGTCGAACCGTCCTCCTCTTGGATGATCTTGCCATCTGCGGCCTGTGGAGACATTTTATCCGTGCTGCTCAAGTTAGAGCGGTAGGTGTTCACTGCAAAACGCTTTTTCTTGTTGATGGGGCCATCAACTGACATGGAGGCATCAAGAAGAGCATCTTTGATCGTCTTCGGCGCGCCTGCATCCTGATCAGGGAGGGTCTTCGCAGGCCGTGTCTCATCGAACAAAACGGTTTGCGGAGTGATACCCAAGCTGCGGAGAGGAATAATGCTGTTCAGTTGTGATGTGTTCACAGCCTCCTGCGTCGCCGAGTCTCTGGCTTTAATTTGACTTAGCCGCCAGATAAACTCCCTGAGTGCGAACAACTTGGGTTCATCGTCCTTCGAAAGCCCCAAGTTGCGTAACTTGTTAAGCCACTGCTCGTCTTCTTCATTCTTAGCCGACTTAGCTGATAACACCTGAGAACCAGAAATACTCATGACCCCTGACGAGTTCATGGGCGTTGGACCAGCCTCGCGGCTTCTGCGGAAAGGTTTCCAGAAGTCGCTCTTCTCCGACTTCGAGGCCCATACCAAGGACTGGTCGAATACCGTCCGCGACAGCGGCTTTTGGAGCGTATCGAGTAAACCAAGCTTAGAGAAATCGACCAACCTTTCCGGCTTGAGATAGGGGATCAAATGAGGTTGCACCATGACCCGAAGATAGGCCTGACTCAGGGAATGCCTTCCGGCTGCGATAAAGTCGACAGCTGACACCCGAATCCACGGATTTGGATGCATGGTGAATCGCGCGATACCTCCGACAAGCTCCAGGTACGTCTGCTTCGTGAGCAGCCCCAGGCTCGCTAACTCTGCAAGGGAGTGCAGAGCACTATGCACTACATGCTCCTCTGGGTCGGTAACCGCTTGGGCCATTAGAGGGAGAATAAACTTCTCGAGAGTGTTGCTGCCCAAGAACGCAGAGATACCCACTATGGTATCGAAGAATGCGCACTTGAGCGTCCAGTCTCGGTCGTTTAGGTAAGTGTTAAGGTGCGTGAGAATAATGTCATTTGCCTGCGCAGCCCCAAAAAAGATACACAAGTCCGGTACTGAAGTGAGGAAGGCCCTTCGGACAAAGGGATCCGAATCCTCGATGAGTGCCTTGGTATGAGTCTCGAAAATCTCAGCCAGCTCTCTACGGGTATCATCATAGAGGCCATCAAAAGTGGCCTTGGGCTCGTTCCCAGGTTCGACCTCGGGATCGGAGAATGCGCCTGAGCCATCAGCTCTGAGGGCGGCAGCCAAGGCAAGAAAACGAGTGGCCGTCGTTGCAAGCTTTCCTAAACATGACGCATAGGTTGCTCGAACAATGGGACTAGAAGGACGTTGCGGGTTCAACAGCGCAGGCTGAAGTCGTGGCATGATGTAGTCCAAGAAAACCTGAGAGTTCACGGGGTTAATGATCTTCACAAGATCAAGCAACTGTGTAATGGTTCGAATTGCGGCGACAACGACCATATCGCACTTGTCGGTAAGCAACGCCATGAGATACGGAAGCACCCGATCGAGTTTTGCTTCATCAGTGAGCCTCTCCGCAAAGGCCAAGAGGATATCGCACGCCTTGATCTTCGCAGAAGCATGTTGAGTGTTCCGGAGGGAAGAGACAATTAGGTTCAAAAAGATCAGCGTCCCATCGTCTGCAGAGGGTTGCTTCTCAGCAGATACGTAATGTTCATTATTCGGTATGTTGAGCCGCACAGGGAAGTGACCGAGACCCAGCCATGAAGAGAGCTGGGGCTCCTCATCGCGATGCAAACCCGTCTGATACCCGAGAAAGTATGATATCTTGTCGAAATCCAGCCATACTCGCTCGATTCTCTGATCCGGCTGGCTTAAGTGCCGTGCAGAACTCGGAAGTAAACTTTGGTTGGATGAGATATCAGTGATAAGCTCCATGTACTGGTGCAAAAAGTTGTAAAAGTATTCTGGGAACACCTTTCCCTTCCAAAACTCCAGATACTGCTCGGCCGAGTAGCGCTTTTCTGGGTCCAACTGAATCATGTGGGCGATCATTTCCCGCAGATCCTTGTCAGGAATTCTGCTCAAATGAGAGATGGACGGATCATATTCACCTTTCCGGTACATGAACAGCTGAGCGAGGTTGAAGATGGGGGTTTCGAGAAAGAGTTCAGCGATGACGCAGCCCGCGCTAAAGATGTCCATGGCCCATGTCACTTTGGCGTTGGGATCAGCATCCTGGCCAGGTGGTAAAAATCTCTCTGGTGCAAGATAGCATGTCCGCTTGCCAGAGGTGTCGAAGAAGTAGGAGAAGTCGGCAGGATTGTCCTCAGGCAGCATGACACGTTTGAAGGAGGACGAGAAGTCCGATAGATAGAGCCAATTCCAAGAGGTGACCAGCACGTTTTCAGTTTTAATGTCTCCATGGTAGACGTCCTTAGCATGACAGTCCCGAAGAGCGCAAAGAAGCTGGAAGGCCAACCACTTTTTCTCGATGTCCTCCAAGAAGGGGCGGGTGCTCAAACGGTCGTAGAGTGAGTTGTAGAGAAACTGCCGAACGAGGTACCCGTTTGTCTCTGTTTCGATTGCACGGTGATATGGAAGGGCGTTCGGAACGTTGGCAAGAGCTCGTCGTTCCCCTGGAAAGCAACGGTGTCAGACCTCATCGTGCTGTTCATCTGGAGGAGGGGCTGCTCACGAAGTATCGCTTTTTTGTACGGCTCGAGGGACATGGGATATGGCTTGATCAACACTTTTGCAAGTACAACGCCATCTCGGTGGCGCGCGCGGACGCTTTTCATGAACCGTCCATTGCCAATAGACTTCTCATAGACCAGGTCGGCGAGCTCGGGAACATCAATGCCGGCAGCTCCCGCGGGAGGGGCCGCAAGAGAAAATCCCTGTCCCATGGTTCACCTGTCTTCACTCTTCTTGCAACCACTAATCGAGCTCTCGCACTAGCTCGGACAGGAAACCATGGGAGCACAGCACATCTTGCTTGGCTATACCCTTGCTCGATACGGGAATATCACCACCGATGGTTGTGATCTAAGTACAGATACTCGCGGTGTTGCGCGCGACTAATCGAGGGACTCGGGGTATAGTAAAGGGATGTACCGTAAAAATTAGTCTAATAGACCAAGATCCGTGGATGGAAAGAATGACACTAATGGGAAGATGATTCCTCGGTGGACAAGCTGATATCCGCAGAAGGACGTCGTGGGTGCGAGGCACGAAGTGCGGGTACGGTGGTCCACGTCACGGGGAAGGCAGAGCTATTGGCTCGGCAAGCTTGCGGGAGCGGTGGAGCCTGATCGTCTATGACGAAGTCAACCAATCGATGCACGAAGATAATCTCTTTCTGAGGAGGACCCACTTTATGAGGCTCCTGGCGCCTTGCACTTGATACAGCTTTCTGTTTGGACGGCCTGACCAACTCCGCAACGGGGATGCCTTGGGGTCTCGCAAGCTCCGGTGCATTGTAATATATCGCCACGTTTTCCGTTCACACGCTCTTTTGTAAATGTGCTGGCGCTGTGCTTACATGCCGACAAGTCATGAAAGGGAGTCAGCATCCGTTTCCAGGCGTACCTAGGGTAAACAATCGATTCATAGAATAATCCAACTCATCAACCCCCCAACCCCCCGAACTAGGTAGCTCTCATATCGTGCGGATCATCTTCTACGGAGCAAATCATCTGATAGCAAATCAGCGGGCATTTAAACGCGCATTGCGCCATGTGCTTGCTGCACATAACTATGGACGGAGATTGGCCCAAACTTCTAATGTCATTTTAGGGGGTCTAGATAGGTATCAAAGGAAACCAAAAGCTGTACCTGCAGACCTGCAGATGGTAAAAGTTTCGTAGACTGTTTGCTGCATCAGAAATTGTCCCTGGTCGTCCCGAAGCGGTAACCACAGCTGACCCCTTAATAACTGGGCATAACTCGACACCTTCGAGTCAGCCTGCATTCATGATGGTTCTCTCCTCCCTCGCTCAATGCCTGACTCTGCCCGAAAACCCATTAGACAACCGACTCCATGAAAGAACACCGTCCTTGACAAAAAGGGTATATGAATAACAAGATAACGGGATATCAGCAAGCAACGCCGTCGTAATCGCAGAAGAGGATCCGACCCGAGAAATAAGCATCGCCAAATGACAACAGGAATCTATGGACTGGCCCATTGGTCGAGGCACGGTGTCTTATCGAAACTTTGACAAGTTGGGGGACAAGAAACCGTGTAGAGCAGCTGCCTTCATATCGACCGAGAGCTGTCTATATATACAGGAGATAGAAAGGATAATCGATGTGCGATTTCTCGTTTCTATAAGAGAAGCGGAGGATTGTCGACAAGTCAGAGAGCAAAACTGGGCTCGTGTTGCAACTGTGGATGGTGTCGTTCCGAAGCAGAAATACGTGGTAAAGTGTCGTCGGATCACCTAGGTGAGCTCGACTCAGATAGACTGCGACATCAGATATTGATCTTAACTGTGCGTTGTTGTGTACGGTGGGCCGCTTGATCCGGTTTCAACTGAGCCATCGCCCTCGATAGTCCTCCTCCAGTGCTGCGGCAAACAAACGCAAACCAGCGGGAATGCCTTTATTTCCCCGGTGATAGGTCTTGGACTGTCGTTCAATCTGCCAGATGTGTTGGAAACTCCACTATCGCGCTGCGCCTGCCGTCGCGCCTCCCACTGTTCGGCCCTCTCGTCCAGCATGACGCCTGTGGCCCAGCCATCGTCCCAGATACCTATCACTTTGAGCATATCACCCCGCTCGAGCAAAAACTCATCAGGGGCACGCGGCTGGTATGCCCACAAAACCGCAACGCGGTCGCCGGGGTGGATATCGTCTTGTGAGTAATAGTCTTTGAAGAACGGGAGTTGCTCTGATTGTTGGCTCGCGATTCCCTGCGGGGAGGACATGCCAGCACTGCTAGGAGAATGCCCGTCATCGCCAACTAGCACTGAACTGCTGGAAAGGGAGCCATTCCTCCTCAACGCAGTTGGAGGGGGTCGAAGGATACCGGCCGAAATACCGCGTTCTGATGCGGGACTCGAGCCAAATCCATCGGAAGAAGAGCGGTCGTCACCACGTCTTCTGCTGCCTCTATATGTTCCAGCAGTCCCGGGTAGAGAACTCGGAATGTCGCGTACTGTGTGACGAGACGGGCCATCACTGGAATGACCCTCCAAGGCTGACATTCGTGCTACCCTGCCTCCAGGCAAGATCTCAAAGCTCACTGGACCGCTGCTAGTTTGCTTCACCGGTGGCGGAGGCGGGCCATGTCGAGCAGGGGATGGTTGGTTAAAAACGCTGCCTTGTTGACTTCCGCTCCGCTTTCGCCGGTAAAAGATGAAGAATGCCAAACCAGCAAGGAGGGCTGCGGCCACGATCGAGCCAATGACGATTCCAGCAATCACACCGCCACTCAATCCTCCTTCGCTGCCCTCCGGGATTGCGGTCGTAGTTGCTGTAACTGTGGGAAGAGTGATGGGCGTAATGCTAGGGAGAACGACATCCTTGCAACGAGCCTCTGCATTGGACTGATAGCAGCAAGTATCGGTTGAGTTGATGCCGCCTTTCGCGCAATAGGAACAAAGGCCAATGGTGCTGTTGCCATATCCGCAGTTTTCAGGCTCATTTGCGATTCCGGGAATGCAGTTTCGGCTTGATAAAGAATTATCTGGCAAGGAGCAAGTAACAAAGTCTGCGCGGATTTGTGATTGGGCATTGCCTCCGGGGTTTGGGCAAAGACCAGGGTCTGCCAGAACATATGCCTCCGCTTGCGCAAACTGAGCCTAAAAACTTGAGATTAGCTAAGAGTTCCGAAGCCACATCTCAATTTACATACACATGTTTCAGCACAAACTGGGCGAGACTGTTCCGGTGAAAGGCCGCAAGTCTCGATTGAATTTTGAATAATAGCATTACAAATTACGGTAGTAGTAAACCGTGCGTAGAAGTCGCTGGTATTGGTCAAGTCAAGACCTTTGCAACCCAGCAGAGTCCCATATCTAAAAAGCAATTAGCTGGCGGTCCAACATGGAGCGTGCTCGCAGTAACCCTACTTTTCTTTAACGTATTCGGTTTGAACATAGGTGGTGAGAAGTTCATCAAACCGCTGGACATTTGAAGCATAACTGAGAAAAGGACTATGAGAAATGTCAGTGGCTTGCTCAAGCAACCTTGAACTGCCAACAGGTATTGTCTGGCCATCTTAGATGGCAGTACTCAGGGGAACTTACAAAAGGCCCACCAGATGGCTGTCGTTCGTGGACACGCTCGAAGATTGAAAGGCAGCGCAAGCTTTAGACCCTTGAAGTGACAGACAGGCGGCCATGGCGGTCGGAGGGGCAGAGAGAAGAGCTAATAGTGCCCCTTTTGCGCCCAAGCGACTTGACCTCCGGCGGAGTTTCGCAGTCGACGTCATCTTGGCTTTTGGCGTTGCTTCCTCCCCCAGAGTCGAGCCAGCTGCAACAAATAGGGTGCGGCCAGCTCTACTACAAACCGCAGAACCGTGGCTCACTGCAATAGTGTAGACATCGCTGTTGTCAAGTTCTTCCATACTTCCACCGCACATGACTTCCCCGCAAGCCTTGTCGATATGTCAGAGCTTGCCACGGACCAATTGAGCCACACTAGAGTCGTAAGTGCGGTGCAATACGTGATTGGGACAAGTAGAGCAGCATAAGAACCGAACGGCCGCGATGGCGCGAACCAGCGCTCAAGAACAGGGCGCTCGTAAGCGAGTCGACTATGAAGAAAGGAGGACGCGACGCGAATACAAATGAGGGTCGTCGGCGAAGTGGGATCCTAATTGCGCGTGGCTGATGGTTTGCCGCGAGGAACTGGCAGCAGACAAAGACACGACTAGTAGCTGACTGTTGCAAGAAAAAAAACGGCAAAATTGATCAAAGGTAACGGCGAAGGCTGACTCAATGTGGGGAACTGTCACGGGGCGAGCGGAAGGGCCCCGAGATGTGGAAGCCGAAAAAGTGCAGAAGCGAAAAGGTACGATGAAATCAACGACACACAAACGAGAGGAAGAATGGAAAACAATCCGCCTGGGGAGTGTGCAGTTCGGACCGTTGAGGGGAGGCCCGGCAGTTAGTCACGCCTCTCAGGTCGTCGGGGCACGCGCGAGCAGTTCGCGGCAACAAGGTGAGAGGAATGGGCGAAAGAGAGGACGAAGATGAGTTGACGAGACGAGAAACGAAGACGAGCAAGTGTGGGCTATGGGGGTCTGGGGTGACCTTAGCAAAATCGAAAACAACAGGCCCTGGAGACCTGCCTAGAGCCAGGGGTCGGCAGGCCAATTTCGCTTGAGCTTGAGCTACAGCAGGAGTCCGCCTTCCCGTTGAGGCTAGGGCTAGCGCAACTAACCAAGGACGTCAAGTTTTATTGCAGGGGGCAGGCATGCTACCCCGGTTGCGACCTCCAGTCCTGCAAGCGTGGCGGCAGCAACTTGGACCTAGAGCAGTCTTGGGAATGGTTGTGCCTTCTCCGGATCCCATTGATTGCTTCTTCAAGATTATCTTGATGATAAAATCGGTGCCAATCGTCATCCAGAATTCGATGTAAAAGTTTCCGGAAAGATAGTGCGATGCGCCACGTTTCGGGTGGCAGGGAAAGGGGGAGTGGGAGAAAGAGCACAGGCACCGGAGAATTGCAGCCAGAATGCAACCTTGAGGAGAACCTTAAAACGCCTGTTTAATGGACCACTGGGGTGAGGGACTCCGGCTGGCCAGCGTTTCTCCCAGCATCCACCAGAATCGGATAGCTACGTACTTAAGGTGTATGTATTATTGTAGGGTCCACGTCGGATGCTGTCTCTGAACTTGCTGGAGAGATGCGTACCTGTCGTCTTGCCCGTGCGTGTGTGCCAGTCCCGAAGCCCAAGTACACGGTCTACAGCTGTCCGGTTCACTCCCGCGGACCGCAAATATTGTTTCACTGATAAGGACCAACATGATCTTCTGGTCGACATGATGTTGTGTCCTACAGTGTGGTTTGGTGCAAGTCGAAGCATATCACCAAAGTTGCTCAAAAAATGGTTTCTAACCTTAGCTGTTTAACGCAAGTAGAGTATGTAGCGTGCCAACTGTTCTGAGAACAGGAAACAGCCTAGGAAAGTAAATAGCCTGAAGCACGAAGCTACCTAGCATAGCTAGGTAGGTTGAAATCGTGAGATTTGGAAAGCTAAATGCTCATCCTCAAGCTGGCTGGTACGTGTCGTCAATCAAGCTCTGGGTTGTACCATAAGGTAGTGGGGTTTGTCTCACTGCCGAGTCTTTGGCGGGGCTAATTGGTCGTGAAGCTGCGGTTGGGAGCCGCCGAGACACCTTCGGAGATCCGCTGAAACAAGCTCCCTTGTCATGAACCTGATTTTGCCTACTTGAGGATCTCACCTCCAAAACGTCACTGCCCATAGCTGCTACCTATAACAACAGATCAGCCACTCATTTGCGCAGCAGGCCTCCTGACTAGATAATCCAGTAGAGGTGAATTCAATTAGGGCGGTATGGAAAACGCGGGGCGGTCTTGTCCCACTGTCGAGTCAAGCAATTGTAAGTAATTGAATGTCAAGTACCTATGATGGTACCTCCTGTGGGAAACACAACTCATTTCGCGAGCTAGCATCTGGAGGGCAGCTCGAAAGGCTCGATCAGTTCCCGTGAGAACATGTTCCATCCATGTTGATCCTGTGCCACATCTGTCGGGAACTTTGTGTGTTTCAATATTTTGCTCCCCTTTTTTTCTGCCCAGTGGAGAATGCTGCTGATTGAAGTCTCATATCTCCCATGCCTAGATCCTCCATATAACTCTGTGAACCACGTAGTAGAAGCTTCTGTCTAGGATCACTCCATGGCCCAGCCGTTTCACCGTTTGACTCAAAAACATCGCCGTGTACCACGGTTTATCACTTCTGATTTTTTGCTTTGTCGGTGCGGGCATAGATTGTCTACCCAGTACCTCAAACATAGATAGCCTTCTATCTGAGAAACATGACAATTTGAAGCTGTGAATTTGATTGGCATCACCAAGGAGACCTAACAAAGCCCATAAGAATACTTTCACTGTCTTTACAACAGTGATTCGTAAGAACACTGAAATATAAATTCCATTGTGTTGTTCCATTAAGCAACAGCTCTGATCCAGCTATCCCGATATGCAAGGCTAAAGGGTATAAGTCACCGATGAATCAGGACAGCCATCCCTCTTTTGAGTGGGCTAACCAAAGAACTCAGTCTGGGCGAATGGACACATCCTTTTGTCAGATCGCGAGAAGTGGTGTCGGTCATGAGGCCTGCTTGTCTAGTTCTTCGCCGTATAATATGTTCTGTTGACTACAGTCAACAGCAATCCTTGAGAGTGGGGGGAGAAACGGGCGGAATTTTTCATATTCAAAACATACCAGAGCACACGCCAACCAAGCAAGGTCAGCATCCCGTTCCTGGTTGCTCATCTCAACAGGCCGAGCCACGTACGAATCGTTCGCACTCTTTGGCCGGCTTCCAATCCGCCATCTACTATCCGACTTCCTGTCTCCCTCATTATCCTCAATCCTTTCATTCGCAGCACTCATGGCTTCTGCAAGTGCAGTCATGTCTCTCTGCTTGAGGTCAACACAGGAGTAGTGCCCCGGAGCTGAGCTGCCATCCCGGATGTGAAACCTCTTGTCAAACCTCGCCAGAGTGTACAAATATACCACCAACAGCTCGATGGTAAAGTTGAAGATATAGAAGCACGCCCTGCTATGGAACCATCCCGGATCTCTGATCGGTCTCTGGAGAAATGTGACTACTGCCCTGAAGGTTGCCCCTGCAGTGAGCAGTAATGCCCCGGTCGTCAGCAATCCGAGGTTCGTCCTCAACTGTCCCTGTCCAAATGGATCAATCCTTGTCCTCTTTGGCCATAACGCTGCGCCGACAGCGATAGGCACAGGCAAGAACGCATATGCCGCCAAATACGTCCCACAAACCAACTGGATCTTTCGATCAATCTCCTTCACTGAGCTGCCCTCCTTCACAAAGAACCCCTGAACCGTCACAGTGATCACCATAGCTAACACCGTGACGGCACTTGCAAATAAAACCCCAAACACACACTTCACCCATTGCTTCCACCCCAAAGATGGATGATACGCCCTTACGAAGCGTAGCGCAAACGCCAGGTTGGAAACAAACAGCACCAATACTCCGGCGGCCGTGAAGATCTGTGCCGCGATCCCGAGCCGCACATTTCGCTTGTGGCAGGCCCATGCTATACGCAGGGCCAGGGCAGCGATCCGAATGACACAGAAGACGAAGAAAACCATGGAGAAAACGAAGCGAAAGCCACGCTTTCGATTGGCGCGGAAGATGACCAGGTTGGTGGCAGCCCCTCCGAGGAAGAGGGCTAGTAGGGCGGAAGAAATGGGGACATCGGGGATGATAGAGGGGACTAGACCTAACTGCGCAGTTGTTGGGGGATAAGGGGGTCCAGGGAGCACTGGCAGCTGAGACTGCTTTAGTGGAGAGAATGGTTAGTTATACTTCATCTTGTTGTCTTGGAAAAAATATTCGAGTTGATCGACGGCAATGAGCTCAGGTTAGAAGAAGAACAAGGCGAGATGCTTCTTGTCAAATGGCGGATGAACAAGGGCCATACTCACCTGTGAACTGGCCATTCTAGATCCTTCTGCCTGAGTTGCTCGGTGAAAGAGCTCATCATTTGTTAGCCACAGCGACGCCAATCACCTGCAGTCTAAACATGAAAAGAAAAATTGAATATTGTTATGTACCTGTCTGTCCCACAAAATGAGAGTCAGCGAATCAAGACTCCGAGAAACAAATGATTCCTTCCGGCAATTCAGGTCCCTTAACTGCGACTATGATGCCTGTCCGAGGCCACAGTAAGCAGTGCTGTCACTGGAACTTGATAGACCGATAGTGTCACAGGAACTTGATATGGCGATGGCGAGATGATGAGATACTAGGAAGTGAGTATATTGGAGGAATAGTTATGTATAAGAAAATCACAAATCATGCCAGTAGAATTACATAGCACAGTGTCGGTGGGCCACACGTGAGGATATCAACTTGGGAGCTTTGACTTCATGGCGATGGTCAAGCTGCTTGGATAATCTGTTGCTAGCCCAGGCTTCTCCTAAATTCACCCTCCTAGAAGATAACCATACACAATTCATTCACTGTGGCACGTAGCAGGGCAATGAGCGCCTTGATGCACATGGATACTGGAACAGAAGCTCACAGACACTTTGATGGATTTGACGTAGTTTCGCCACCTATTTATGTGAGCATAAGGCCTGTGTATGCTGTTCTAATCACAAACACGTGCTCATCTCTGTTGAAGCAGTGCTTACACTGCTCAGAGCGGTATGTCTTCCGCAGAATCATCATGCATCAAGGGAATTTGGACTGACCATCATCAAGTCACAATCATCCATAATGGCTCGAGCTTGCTAGTTTCAGGAACAATTTCGTCAGGTCCAAGAAGTCGCCTAAACCCCCCTGAAGCATGACATCTGACAGGAAGTTCTTGCTACCACGAAGACAACGATTATGGTAAGTGGGCATACAAAGCACCATGCTGCAATCAAATGTATTATTGCGTCAGTGGCGAGAGCAAAGACAAAAATTTGCATGGCATATCTAGCTCTGCTACCTATGCTAACTTAGTCTCATCCTCTATGGGAAAAAATGTTAAGGGTGAACTCTTGGGAGCAAAAAAAAAGAGACACATGGGGTGTAGGTAAGCACCAAACGGCAAGGTGATGAAGAGCGTCCAGGATCTTGTCATTCCCCCTTTACTTCTCCCAACCTCAGCACTTTCAATCAATAACACCATTTTCCCCATAGATTATTGGACCAAGCCTGGACGCTCATCCCGTAAGGGAAAGGAGAGAGGAAGGTGTGTGTACACGGCGATGTGCCGAAGAATAAACAGGACATCCATCAAACCTTTTATGAAGCAGGCACATTCAGGGGAGTCTGAGCAGTCTCTTCTCAAATGCCGTCCCCCAGGGGCAGCAACCCGACGTACGTTGATATCTGTAGTAGGTATGTATGTATCACACGACGCCATTCCTCTTCTCCTTTCCACTCCCTTTCTCTGCTAGATCCTGCTCTATGCGTCATCTCAAACCCACCAACCCCCAAGCTGGCTGAATCAGAGGTAAATTAGAGGAAGTAATCAGGAGTCCCTGCGACAGGCGTTAGTCGAAATCAGTAATGCAGATAGGACATCGTTGACGTTGGGTGCCATACTCCTTGAAACCATAGGCTCTCCTGCTCTCGGGCAAGGATCGAATTGCAAGCTAAAAGTCTGGTCAGGCCGAAAATTCCTTAAAACAAAAGGAGGACAGAATCGGAAATCTTACAATGTGTATTTCAAGTGTTCGTCGATTTCCATGATGGCTGCCTGGTTACCGCACCTGTAGCAGTAATTTGGAGCTTCAGAGTCGTTAGTCTCTGGTTACGGCCATGCCTCATAAGGGCAAGCAACAGAACATACCCGAAAAGATGGTGACCACGTTCCGATCCTGCGACCAATTGTACCCTTCCATTACGAGCTGATGTGCCCGGGCAATCAAGGTTAGGCCGTTGTTGTGATTAAATGCCTCTGATATATCCTGGCCAAAGGTGTACCCCGCGCCGCGCGGCGAGATGCCCCAGCCGCAGCGGTCGTCGGGGTCAGACCACAGCAGGTCGCACATGGGGCCCTCATGGGGCACCTCCTGGACACGGTCCAGGGCTCTGATGTTGTCAAGGGTATCAATGCTGGGCGATAGGCCGCCGTGCAAGCAGAAAATTTGATTATCGATGAGTGCGGTCAGAGGGAGGTAGTCGAAGAGGTCGGTGAAATACTTCCACACGTTCGCGTTGCCGTACTTGCGTAGGCACTCGTCATAGAAGCCATAGACCTGTGTAATCTGCCGGGACTCGTGGTTGCCGCGCAGAATCGTGATGCGCTGCGGGTAGCGAATCTTAAGACAGACAAGAAGGGTGACGGTCTCAACCGAGTAGTACCCCCGGTCAACATAATCCCCTATGCGAATATCGCAATCGTCAGAAAGGTCTGCCACTCTCCCCTCCTACAGTTCAGCCAAAAGAAAGTGCTATCGCGTACCCATGAAGAGGTAATTCGTGTCCGGGTTGGGCCCACCAATCTTAAAGAGCTCCATCAAATCATGGAACTGGCCATGGATGTCGCCACAGACCGTTACGGGGCATTTCTTTTGTTTGGAAACAATGATTAGTCTCTGTGAGGAGCCGCAATCACGTCGATTGGGCCTTGGCCAGCAAGGTAAGACATACGACAGGTTGTACATTGGATTCTTCTTGCAAGACTTCGCGCGCCTGGAACGGGGAGTCAGGTTAGCATGGGCTCGGCTTCGACAAGCTGCGGGGGTTTAGCCATAGCGCGTCAATCGGGACGACAGGAGCACCGTCGGGTACATGGGCCAGGGAAGAAAGAAGATCGGCGACACGGTGCAGAAGGCGATGCAGCGGCTCTCGAGGGAGATGAGGATGGACGCGCGCGCCGGAGAGGGCGAGGATCTCGGAGATGAAGGAAGCGGGGGAAGCATGCAGCAGGTGGTGAGGCGGATACAGACCTTCTCGCACAGCCTCTGGACATCGGACTCGCTCAGCTGCTTGCATTGCATCAAGCTCTCAATCCAGCCATCGAGAGTCGGAATGCTGGTCGGCTCAACATTAATCGGGCCAAGGTCTGGCGGGATGCGCCCGACATGAACATCCTCCATGTTGGTATCCATTTTGGGCCCGGGCAGATGGGAGGTGGTGCTGGTGTCGCGGGACTCGAAGCAAAGCTATACAAGGGCGGGCCTGGCGGTCGCAGGCGCAGAGGCAGGAGGACTGGAATGTAGTAAATCAGTGCTTCGGAATGGCAAGGCAGGGCGATGCTGTCGAACCGTCGTCGTGAGATGAGCAGGGGAAGCAATGACGTTTGTGTCCACAGGCACGGTTTGGGTGTAATCCCCGGAGCGCGGCGCGGGTCCAGTTCAAGCTTGTAGGTACGGGTAGTGAGTGTACGGTTGTAGGTTGTAGGTTCTGGGTCAAAATTGGGCAGGTGGGCAGCGGGTGGGCAGGCCAGGTCGCCAGTCGCCGTTCGCCAAGCAGAACACAGAACGCAATCCTAGCTCGCTCTCGCTCTCACGCTTCCACTCAGCTCTACAGTCGGATCGCCGAGTGAAAAGACGGCGAGGAAAAAGGTGAAAAAAAAAGACCAAAAGGGATCAAAGAAGCCCCGTAGCTTCTAGCGAGACCAGAGAAACCAAATCGCGTCGCTGTCGCAGCAAGCTGGATGGAAGTCGAAGGCTCGGAGTGAGGAGTACGGAGTGCAGAATGTATACGCAGCGCGGATATGTCAAGACGAAATGAGGTGAGGGTTGGATGAATGAGTGGATGGAGGATTGTTGTGGACTGCACACTGCACTGCACGCCAGTGGGCTTGCCCGTGGGTGAGGGTGCCCAGGACCCAAGTGGTGTGCTTCAGCTTCCTTGCTTACATTCTCGTCTCACCCTTGCTCGCCGCCGTGTGGCTGCTGTCCCCCGGTGGTCCGTGCCGCACCTTCCCCACCGAATCTCACTGGACAGCTGAAAGCTCGGCGCTCCATCGAAGGCTGGAGGGCGGTCAAGCTGCCCCGCCCACCAGCTTGGAGGCCCAGCGCTCGCTGGTCGGGAGGGCACCTACCATTATGAAGGTGGGGTAGAAGGCGGGAAATAGGGGTAGGTGCCTGACATAAGGTAAGTAAGTACCTATTTCTCAAGGCCTCGGGGGTGATTTACTGGCAGTCGTCAAGGGAATCAGAGAAACACGAACGGCACCAAATGCATGCAAGTAGGTACCAATTTGATGATACAATCCAAAGCAGACACTCTACTCTTTGTATATACCTATCCCAGAAGCTCACTCCGTCATGGCCCAAACACATGGGGCGTTTGTATCCGTACGGAGAACCTTGTCTTCTCCCCCGCCAGCAGGCCATCCTACCTAACCCCAAGTTAAAACACGTCGCGTCGCGCCAGATTACTTAGCGTTCAAGACAGTCCCAAGCCTACGGGGGCATTAGTCTGCCCGTCAGACGCTGCAACTATACCCGTGCCGGTACGGAGGTTCTGTCCGACGAGACTCGTGAAATCCAAACCAACGTCGAACAACGTGCCGGCATGCTCTAACGCAGCGTCCAAGCATCGAGTCCATATCTCACTGCCCTCCTCCTCGCCGCTGAGCTGCCGGGAGAGGATCGAGTTGAAGGCATCTACTTCTTCCTTAGCCCACTTGACGCAGGCGCTCATCATAGGCGCTGGAAAGCACGCCTGGAAGCAGCTGACCGTGTTGCGGATAAGGGTGAAGTAAACAAACGCGATCTCCCAGATGTACTGTTCCAGGCTTCCCTGGAAGATGCATTGTCTGTCTACTGTTAGCTCTTGTGGTACTCTAGACTTTTACGATACCATCTGATTATGTGCTTACCTGGACCGCTTCTGAATGATTTCGCTGCGGGCCTCCAGATAGGCCTCACGAGCCCGGTCCTCAAAGCCCAGTCGGGTCAACCATGAAACGTTGGCCTTTGTCTTGACCTTCTGATTGTGGGTAGTAACAAGCTCACGGATCAGCAATGCCGCCAGCTTCATCCGTCTCTCGTCAACCTTGAACGAGATGAAGTCTTGCGCAATTACGTTGTGCTTCAGCCCCTGTGCAAGGTTCCTGAGTTTCTCGATCCGGGCAACTGCCGGTTCAATCTGTTGGAGCGCAATGTTGATATCAAGCTCATCCATCTGGCTCTCTACCCAGCGCAAGTTTTGTTGTTTGCCGTCCACCTCGATAAGCATGTCCTTGATATCAGATAAGGTCTCAAGAAGCTCCGTTTTTTGCAGCAGGCCGGGGTCGCGCGAGGCAAAGTAATTGATAGTTTCCTTTGCCTTGTTAGTCGCCTCCCGTTCTGACTGGAGAGTTCTCCGCAGCTCCTCGACCTGCTTGCGAATGTTGAGCAGCAGTGACGCCTTTTCAGGGTCCCCTGGCTTTTCAGTTCGGTAAATGAACGATTCGTTGCCGCCGCCGCGGATCATGATGGCATCAGCAAGCTTGTTCCTACCACTAGAGGAATCGCTCGGCCCAGCCATATCAACAATTTCCACGTCCAGAAGATGCCAGCAACGATCAGCAACCAGCTTTGTCATCGGCGCACGTGAATCGTTCGGGGCGTCCACTTTCCTCTTCTTCCGTGAAGCGATCAAGATATGGTCATTGAGCAAGAAGATCTGCATTGCTCGCCTCGACCGATAGGTAGCATTGTCCAGCTCTACCCACGGACCAGCATTTTGGACGACATGCCGGCCCGGAGAGTTAGGAAGAAATTTTTGTGAGCCCTCAACGGTCTTGTACAGCGCCTGCATTTGGGCGCTCCAGAGAGCAGTTCGATCAGCAACCGAGCTTCGCTTCTCCCTTTTGCTCAATCCCATGGGAATGTCACCATCGAAGCCATGTCCTCCAACACTGTTGGAAGCCGACCGGAGAGCGGTAGTGTTGGCCTTGAGCTCGGCCATCAGGTTCCGAAGCGTCCGCATTTCATTCTTTAACTTCTCTGCTTCCTTGCTGATCTTGATAAACTGTGTACGGTTCTGGTACACGCTCTGCTGGAGGTCGGCAGATGCTCGGCTCTTGAGGTTCCGCAGAGCAGCCTCATAGTCGCGGATTTCGTCCTCGGTAGCATCGCTGAGTATGTTGGCAACGTACTGGTCGGCAGCGAGCGACGGGTCTCGGAGAGCTTTGATGTCCACCGGAATGCCTGGTCCGCTTCCGCCTGCACCTGCAGCCCCGGCTTCTCCCCCATCTCTCGATGGGGGCGCGCGACGGTCCTGGTTCTGGGCTTGCGCATATCTCTCAATGCTCGGAAGTGATGGCACGGGGGGAGGCGCAGTGGCAGAGGGATCGAAATCGGCATTGAAACGGGTCGAGTACCGGCGTTTCACTAGATCTGACGTCTGCGACACACATGGCGGTTACATCACTGCCAGTCTATATATTAGATACAGGATGGTTAAGCACACCTTTGCGCTAGCCTGAGGAGGAGGACGAGGCCGAGGAATTGGGGCCTGATCAGCAATAGACGGACCTGGGGGGCCGCGTCCGCTTCCGTCATCCTGGAGGATGGGACCGGAGATTTTAAGCGGACGGTTCTTCCTTTTCCCCCCGCTTCTTAGCGAAATCTTCGAGCGTTCTTCCGACATGGCGGCGGGCTTGGATCGCGTGATCTACCACGTGTAATTGGGGTTGGGGAGATGGAACTCGACGCCTGGAGAGTTAGCTTTGTGAGTGCGCCCGAAGTTCGATTGACCAGCTAGAGGATGCGTCTTGCTGTGGCCAACTTGAAGGTGCTGTAGCTACAGCTGTGGTTTGCACAGCTTTGCAGGTGAGGTTGGTTGCGGACTTGGAGTGATGGAACTGAATAGCTTCGGGTCGCGAAGCTCGGTGGTGATGGGTCAGTCCGCGGGTGCAACAGCAGCAGCAGACGTGCAAAAGTGTCCTGGTCCCCAAAGGCATGCAACTGGCGCTGGAATCACAGTGGAACAATAGAGGCAGTGGGCCCCTGGACCCGTCGGGTGTCTGGAACGTGGAAGCTGTCGGCTTCAAGGTTGTCCACTTGCGGGGCCAGAGGGCCAGCCAGAGACGCAATCCCTTTGTGTGGGGCACACACACAAAAGCGTGGACCGCTTCAGCCGCGTGCCCTGTGCGCCACGACAACGCGGCGCTGGGCGTGCTGGCGGGCCACGGCTGCGTTTTGAGGGCTTGGCACGGACGTGTGGGGCTCGGCCGGCAACGGGATCCAAGCCTTGGACAGGGAAAAAATTACAGCTGCTCTCCGAACGACCGTTGAGCCTTTCCAACACTAGACCGTCGTCCAGCACTTGCTGCCCTATACCTTCATATAACGCCCCGATCTCCCTCGTCCTGCGACCTGCGTCTGCGATCCTTGCCTACGTTTTCCTTTCTGCTTCGAAGCCGGTCCCGCCATCAACACCCCCACTTTTTCTTTCTATCCTCGATTCATCGTCTGCACATTGCACATCGCCAACCATGTCGTCATCACCAAGTCCTGCCATTGTTGCAACTGCCGCTGTCGCTACGCTCGCGGCTGGTGTTCTTGGTATGCGTGCTCTCTGGCTCACCCGTGGCCAAGCCTTTCTGCTATCGAATTTGACCTCAGGGACCTGAACTCGTTCTGACCTGTGTCTCCCCCACCTGCAGCCTATGCCGCCTACTTCGACTACCAGCGGCGCCACAACGCTGAGTTCAGGAGACAGCTGCGTCGCAACGAGCGCCGGCAAGCGCGCGCTGAGAAAGATCTGGCCGAGGCCAGCGCAAAGGCCCAGCGCCAGCGTATTAAGCAAGCTGTCGATGAGGCCAAGGAGGAGGGCTTCCCCACCAGCGCTGAAGACAAGGAGGCCTTCTTCCTTGAGCAAGTCCAAGCCGGAGAGATGATGAGCGCTGATCGTACGTCTGCCCTCGGCCGTGTGCCATAATCTCATTTTCGGGACTCTAGGCTGACATGGTGGTTCTCTTTACAGCCTCCAAGCATCTTGAGGCTGCTCTCTGCTTCTACAAGGCCCTCAAGGTCTACCCGACTCCCGGCGATCTGATCAACATCTACGACAAGACTGTCTCCAAGGTATGAGAATCATTCATGCGGCTGCCACGGGTCAGTTTGTCCTTATGCTTACACCTGACTTGTAGCCTATCCTGGACATTCTCGCCGAGATGATCGCTTATGACTCCAGCTTGCGGATTGGTACCGCCTACACGGGCCCCGCCGGCGTCGACGTGGCCGATCTGATGCGCGAGATGGGCGCTGTCCCCGGTGTTGGGCTGGACTAAATCTAGTGTAGCCAGCCTAGCTCAGACCCACTTACACACACCACTTCATCTCAACCCCCCCTCTCTCCTCCCTCGTCCAATACCCAACCTCAAACTTGCCTCTTTCCCTGGGGTGTATGTGCGTCACGGTCCGAGCACTCCCCAGTGGAACTACAGGCAAGATCCGACTTCGTCTTTCTGTCGCTGGCACGGGACAAGTCAGTCAGTTAGTCGGACAGTCTTCATGGATATGGGGACGTCATAGCTCTGACTCTCTCTCCCACTGATCGACATAAACGAACCTCACATGGTAGTGGTTGTACGATATGTGACACGACCCCCTCATGTCCTACTGCTGAAGGAATATGGGAATCATTTCTCGTTTTGTCATTCTATTAAGGCATGTAAAAGATGTATGATGTATATAAATCGGACCAGAAGGGTGGCGGCATTGTTCGAGGTTGCTTTTGACTTAGGTAATGAGATGCGCACTCACATCATGCTCCTCTCAGCTGGAGACAGAACACCTATGACACAGGAAATGACCTTGTACGGCCGACTTGGATCAAGTGTAGTATTTTGTGCCATCATCACAATCCTAACAGACCTTTCGTCTAATGAGACACGCAAGTAAACCAGATCCGATATGGCCCAGTTTCTTACTGCCTTACGCCGCAGCCTCGATCGGCCGCCCCTTCTTGTCCACTCTCTGATCACGCGGATCGAACCCTCCATTCCCCCACAATGCCCATTCAGGAGTCGGAGGACCCATGTAATCTTCAGGGCTAAAGTCTCCATCCGGGCCCTTCTCCTCCAGCAGTTGGAAGAACTTATCATAATCAATCAGCGTGTGCCACTTGCCATTAACCTTGAACCGCTCACTGGCCAAGAGAATGCAGCAACTGTGCGCATGCTCGGCTGCAATACCATACGCCAAGCCGCGCTTACGCAAGGCTTTCTCCAGGGCGACAACGAAGTCGCACACCTCTTGATAGAAAGGTACGTTGGCCATCGTCAGCCCCGCGCTGCTGGACGTGGACGTACCGCAGTACGTGACACCCTTGACCTCAACAAAGCAAGGCAGACCCCGCTCTACCAGGTCGGCGTAGCCCTCGACCTCGTCCTCGATGTTGAAGCCCTTGACCAGGGTCAACCGGAAGACCGTCCGCTGCTGAAAGCGGCGCTCGCGAAGGATGTCAAGGCAGCGCTGGAAGCGCTCCCAAAAATCGCGGTGCAGGGGGCGATCGATACGGCGGAGAGACTCACGGTTGGATGCATCGATGCTGACGTAGAGCTGTGTGACGTGCTGCAGAGCGGCAAGCTGGTCCGGATGCTGAGCGTTGCAGACAAGGAATGATGATATACGCTCAGCATGAAGCAGGCGCAAGAACTCATTGATGTGGGGGTAGAAGATGGGCTCGCCGACCAGCGAGAGGGCGCAGTGCCGGATGCGCATTGCTTCCGCAAAACGCTCTGCTCGCACGCCGGGCACACCACGCATCATTTTGATCTTTTTGTAGTGCTGTTCCTTGACACCGTTGAAGATGAGATCGGGAGGGTCAACGACCCATCGCCAAGAAGTGCCGACAGGGTTGGTGCCATGCCGCCAGCAAAAGATGCACTTGTTGGAGCAGGAAAGGGATGGTGTTGTTTCCATGCATTGGTGCGAATTAATACCATAAAAGGAGAACTTGTAGCAGGAGCCACGGCCGCGGAGGGCAGACTTTGTCCAACGGCAAATCTTCACGCCGGAATGTGACCCAACGATGGAGTATCCCTGCTTCGTCAGGGCCGTATAAGTGGGCGAATTCTTGGGCACCATCTCCTTGACAGTAGTCGCAAGTTTCTTCGTCCCCGATGACTTCCCTTCCGTAGTGAAATCGATCGCAAGGGGCACCTTGCTCCCTTGCTTTTTTCCGGAGGAGCCGTCAACCTGCGATAGCTCCAGGATGCGACCTATATCCTCGACATCCTCAATGCTGTCAGATCCACGCGACTTAGAAGACGAATTGAGTTCAGGTCCATCCTCTATGAACACCTCGTCATCATCACCAACTTCACGCTCATCATCACTCTCTATCGGGTCTCCTGAACCAGGGACACCCTCGCCTAAACTACCGGTCTGCTCGAGTTGCCTCAGGACGTCGACCACTCCCGACTGCCATTCGGCCAGTCTATCTTTAGCGTCACGCTTCCAATCTCCCATCCCCAGGGGGAATGCGCGCTTCCGACCACTCAGCTTTGCCATCCACTTATCGACCTCTCTGGCTTGAAAACAGAAACCTTCCTCTTCAGTAGGCCATCCCTCGCTATCGCCAAAGCCAAAAACAGAGTAGCCGAGAATCGGAGAGAGAGGCGATGTGTCGATACGGAAGTCGTGGTGTGTCTCCTTAAGATGTTCAAGGAAGTTGTCATTAATGCTGTCGATGTTGTAGCTTGGAATCAGGAGAAGATAGAAGAAGTCCACATCCGCGCCGTCAGACTTAGGGGGAGTGATGAAGTACTCGTCATAGTCGATCTCGGCCAGGTCTAGAACCTTCGGCTCTAGAAACCAGCTATCTGATTTGTCGCTCGCCTGACACAATAAAAGCTTGCCTAGCTGCTGGGTAAATAACCTTGCTGCCTTATCGGTACTGGCTGTTAAGGAGGAGAAGAACACGAGGACCTGGATCTTCCGGCGTGTTTTAACCTCGGGGTCTGGGCTGCCATGGCCTTTCTTCGTGGGGACGCCCCTAATCCTTTTCGGTCCTTTCTTCTGCTGTTCATGTTTCTCAGTTTGCTTTTGTGTCTGGGGTCCTGATTGTTCAAAAGCATTCACTTGTTGATCGACTGTAACGGCGGCTGTGATCTCCCGTTTGGCTCCAGAGTTTGGCTTTTCGTTTCTAGCATTGTATGTAATAGAGGATGTAGAATGTCCTGCCTGCACTTGGCTGGACTGAAGGTATATCCTCAGAACAGCCACGACAAATAACGTTGTTACGATGATTGGAATCCGGTGTTTATGCCAGAGATCAAGTGCATCTGCGGTTCACAGTTTCCGGTTAGCTGCTACTTATTCCATAATTGCCTTCAACTTCCAAGAATACCTACAGTTCACAATCTCTGACATCACGAGGGGGCCACTGCCCCTTGGATCTGGGGACATGACTACTTGGAGCTCCCCTGACAGCCGCCGAATGTTTGAATAGCTGTTTGACTGCCACCGGAGTTGAGGTTGTCGTTGCCGCCAAAGGTTTTTTTTGGGGGGCCATCATGAAATCCCCACTCTGCCCCGCACTAAAGTTGCGCCAAGCATGCCAAGGATATGCGGATCTGTACTCTTTCCCCAGATGGGACCTGACCCTGGTAAGCGGGGCAGGAGAGTTGCGACAAGGCCGAGCGTCTCACATATTGAAAAGCGATGTGCTAACAGTCACAACGCAATTGACGGCAAAAATTGCAGAATATATAATCTATATATATCGGATGATATCAAATAAAGTATGGTCACCTCTACAGCCAATATGTGATGTATCATCCGTATTTCTTTATCTCCACGATGGTTTTGGTATTGGGGAACGTTTGGCTAGGTAGACAAGACTGGTCGAGAAAACGGGACCATCAAACATGATGGTCAAACAAAAAACACTTATAGATGTCCAAACTTCGGGGAGTATTCATTTCCCCGTCACGAACTCCCATCGAGTGATCTGAGATCAATGATATCTTCATCCTCGTCCTTTTCCACCTGCGGTGTCAGCTTGTTCCTCGCGCCGCTTGAAGGGCCCATCTCACCGTCCCCCGCAGACGCCAGCACGGAAGCAGTCAAAGATTGATCTCTGTCTAGGTTCTTTGGCCCCCCTTCATCCTTGCGCCCAACAATGACATTGCCAGCGACCAGCAAGGCGGCGCCTACCCACCACAAAGGGGGCAGGGCCTCGGAGAAGATAACGGAGCCAAGGATGGCAGTGATGACAAAGTTGGACGATGTGTTCATAATGGAGACCTGTGTTGTCGAGTTACCCTTGGCGAGTGCAGCTGTGAAGAGTGTCCACATCTAGATTCGTGTTAGGATGTGTCTGAAGTAAGCTGTGTCTTATGGATGAGGGAGGTGTAGCATTTTAATCACAATGTACATGTTCCACAAAGCTGCAGAAAGCAACACGATCCGACTGGATCAAATATGCAGGTTATAGCGGGTATGTGATGGACTTACCACACCGTTAAAGGCTAGGTTGAGAGCAAAGAAAATCTTCATCTCACAGTCAGCCATCTGCAGTGGAACGATTCGCTAAAACGATCAATCTCTAGGCCACTCACAGCTCTCACAATCAACTCAATCCATCCCTCGATACTCTCAAGACCCAACCCACGAGCAACGCTCTTTGAAAGGGTGGCCGTGAGTTCCGTAGTGGTTCTTAACAATTTCCACATCGCCGTCAGTCTTCTGTTGGCTGCTCTTGTTGACACATCCCTGATGATAGGCAAGCAAACAACCCAGCTAAGACTCACAGCTTAGCAAAGACGCCGTTAAACGCAGCGCATGCCCCGCTTGAAATGGCAAGCAGGATCCATTGATTGCGATATGTCCATCTCACTCGGCCGGATGAGGAGAGGAAAGTTTCTGACTGGCGTTGCCTGAATTCATCGTGATGGGTGCCATATTGGTTACCAATGAACGGCCTGCTTTCCTCACTGTCGCGCCCCGCTAAGGGTGGCGAAGAGTTCATTTGGTACTGTAATCTAGACTGTGCAGTCCGCTTCTTCAGGGCTTGATTGTGCGGCTGACTGGGGGGGGAGATGAAGATATGACAGCGGTTGGTTCTCTGCCTCTGTCTGAAAGCGGGTGGTCGGTAGACATGTTGACTGGCAAAGACACGCGCAACTTGCGCGCTTAGATTACATTATATGACCATTGACTGGGCTACCTACTAATCGGGCATTCGGCCTAAGGTGGAGCACCGAAAGAGACCCGCTGGTTTGGTGTTGCCGAGCAGGGGATACAGACCGTTGCAGCCGTGTGGATGCCAAGAGATGGGGGTCACAGTGGGTCGACAGCTCAATAGAAACTATCAGCGATGCTAGAGCACAATTTTGTACACCAAGCAATATTATGAACGACAAAGAACAGATCATTATGAACGACAAAGAACAAATCAGAGCAAAGATTTGCGGATGAAAAGGCAATATAACGTGAATTCCATAAAATGTGCCCATATATTAGCCGGATGGCCTATTGTGCTTGTTCATCACACAGGGGTACCATTTTTAGGTCCCGGTATCTGGAAGTGTCTCTCAACCTTGAAAGTTTCTTTCTTGCCAGAACGCCATGACCGTAAACGCCATTCCGATCCCGCAGACTTGTTCTAGTAAGTTATGTGATATCAAAACTGAAACCAAGTCCCTTGATGAAAGAAAAACCAACGCGAGCACCACCCAACGTAAAGAGACTCAGTGCTGTATAATCACTTCCGCTCACTGCCAGCCAAACAATGTGGAAGAATTACTGCTTCTCCTCGGCACGCTTGGCGCTGCAGCTAACGATCTTGATCTTGTCGGCCTGGATGGTCTGGCCAGCATCGTTCAGCTTGAAGTGGACATTGCGAATGAGGAAGGTCCAGACTTCATCGCAGAAGCGATATGTATCGAGCGATCCCTACAATTCGGGAGAAAAAAACCGACATCACGTTAGCCTTACTCGCTTTAAAACGGGTAGAGAGGTTGTCTAATAGCGTGGGCTGGAGAGCATCCCTTGAGCTAGTAGACATAACCCTCCCCCACAACAGCAGCAACACCGCAACACGAGTAGTAATCACCTTGAATGTCAGGCGCGCCTTGACCTTCTCCGAGAGAGTTTCGGCAATAACACGATCAAACTGGGAGAGAACTTTCATGGCCAACTGAGGGTCGATCTGCTCGTTTCCGATCAACTCGTCCAGCGCATCCGTCAGGGTAGCGCCAAGGCTGCGGGCCCAATGCGATGTCAGCCATCCATTCCTTTCGCAGACGTTTCACAGGTGAGGAAGAGCAAATCGGTGCATGACAAGACGAGTCCGAAGTGATGCGAAGTAATAACAATCGCGGAAAGGCAGATCGGCGCAGATGCGCCGAGTGGTAAACGACAAGCGGGCTCATAGAGGCGGGCAAACTATACCTCCCGTGACGGTAGAGATCGTAGAAATTGGTGCCGCTGGCCATCTCGAAGTTTGGAAGCTTTGCCGTAAATTACGTGCGGACGAGGGCGACGTGGGGTGGAATAAGTTACGAGGTAGAGAGGCGGCAACAGAAACCAAAGTGCCGTGAGTTGCGCCAGGAGCTCGTTATGGATTGGACAAGATGCAGGTTGACGTTTGCGCGGGATTGGGGCCCGCTTATCCATATCACGTGATTAGTTTGACATATGTCTTGGCAGTTGGTGGTTGACATGCTATCGTACTGCTGGGGGCAAGCAGCAAGGCGACTAGTACATCGCTGCAGGGAGCTTTGTTGTTGGAAAACGACACCTCGTCTCGTGCGCTGCAATCCCACTCCCCGACCAATTCTACGCCGACCACGCACGATCTGTCCGAGTGCCGCGTGGAATCTAAGTCAAAGATGAGCTTAAAGTACGGAGCTGGTGGAATAGCGTCGACCCTGGCGGTCGTCGGAGCTTGTGAGCAGCGACTCCTCCCCTCTCGACGATGACGCCAAAGGTATGATGTTGCTAACGTGATTACACAGATATGCTCTTTACCGGCAGTGGAGAAGCCTTCAACGTATGAACTTCCTTTACTTATTGTTAAAGCGATTCCATCAACCCCGAGTTCGCGATTTGATACTCACCACCGATCTCTAGGTCGGTGACTTTCTCGAGTCCGTCTCTCCCTATGCCTGGGCCGACTTGGGCATTGCGCTCTGTATCGGTCTATCCGTTGTAGGCGCAGCATGGTACGAATCAAACATCCTGTCATGTTACGGAGGAAGCAGTTGCAAATTCTAATACATCAACTCAATGCAGGGGCATCTTCATCACCGGCTCGTCAATCCTGGGCGGCGGCGTCAAGGCCCCACGTATCCGTACCAAGAACCTTATCTCTATCATCTTCTGTGAGGTCGTGGCCATTTACGGCGTCATCATGGCCATCGTATTCTCTGCCAAGCTGAACCCCCTGCAGGGAGAGGCTGCGTACTCGGGTGACAGCTACTACACTGGCTATGCCCTGTTCTGGGCCGGCTTGACCGTCGGCATGTGCAATCTCGTCTGTGGTGTCGCCGTTGGCATCAATGGTAGTGGTGCTGCGCTTGCCGATGCTGCCGATCCCACGCTGTACGTCCCCTTTCCGAAATGTGTAGCGAGACGGACATGGGCATTGACCAGTATGCAGGTTTGTCAAGATCCTGGTGATCGAGATCTTCAGCTCCGTCCTTGGCCTCTTTGGGCTGATCGTTGGCTTGTTGGTTTCCAACAAGGCCCCTGAGTTTGGCACAACGGTATAATACGTCGTTCTCTAGTCTTGTCTACTTGACAAACGCGCATTTTTCCTCAAACCATCACACCACCCCTCTACCGAGACATCAGACTGCAGTAGCGAGCAGGCCTGTGTAGGTTCATGATCACCGGCGTTTTTGGGAAGACGGGCTTGGGACGGTCAGTGGGTATTGGTCGGCATCACATCTCGGGTGTAGAAGTGTTACATAGCTGTACAGAAACGAGGTTCGTCGCAACGGTCATATATTACAATATTTGGTTTCGGCTCATTTACTTGCACTCCGGTCCACGTCTGTCCACTACTGGGCGTTGCTTTGGATGTTTCCCATCAGTAGTGCCTCAACTCTTGTACCCTTCCGTAGTGGCTCGGATCCAGAGGGCATGCAAAGCAGGGCGTTGGCCTGCTTCATGCTACCGACCCGTGAGCTCCTCTGGCTTCCTGTGCTGCTGGCAGTCAGCCTCCCATCGGAGCCAATAGAGACAACTGCCCGGTGATACTCCGGCCGGGCTTTGTCCAACACAAAATCATGAGCGAGCGTGACGGGGACCTTGGGCAAGCCGGGAGGTGAGACTCCTGACATATGGTGCAGCGCCGGCAAAACAAAGAGATGAAATGTCACCAACGCAGAGGCTGGGTTTCCCGGTAGTGCGAAGATGACTTTTGACACCCGCTCCCCAGCGTTGTTCTTGACCGGTACTGTCGCAAATGTCGTCGGCTTGCCGGGCTTCATATTGACTCTCCCAAAGTGGATCGTGCCGCCCAATGACCGCTCAATCGTCGGCTTAAGGAGATCCAACTCTCCCATGGATACGCCCCCCGTGGTGATCACCACATCGACTTCCCTTAGCGCAACTCTTAACTTCTCTTCCAATGTCCTGGCCTTATCCTTCACGATGCCTAGGTCGATCACGTCATAGCCACATTGCCTGACTGCTGCCATCAACGAGGGCCGATTTATATCTCTCACCTCACCCAGCCTTAGGTCGCCCTCCTTATCATGCTCGACAATCTCGTCCCCCGTCGACAACACGCCCACCACAGGCTTCGCATACACCATGAGCTCCTTTATTCCGACACTGGCCAATAATCCGATCTCTCCTCCTCCTGAAGAAACCCTCTCTCCCTTCCTCAGTACTATCTCCCCCTTCCTCACATCACTTCCTACCTCCCTGACATTATCCCCAGCCTTAACCCCTTCCGCCAAAATGCCAACCTCCTTCTCTTCCGTCCCATCCTCAGTCTGCGCCGCAAGCACCGTATCCTCAACCATTACCACAGCATTCGCGCCGCGTGGCAGTGCCGCTCCCGTCGTGATTCGCGCAACCTGACCCTCTTTCAACTCAAACTCTTCGGTCGGACTAGCATGTGACACGCCTACCACTGGCCAGACTCCCTTGAGATCGGCCCCAGCCCCGGCCTCGGACTGCTCCTCGCCTAACGCTGCGTCCGGCACGACGACGGCATATCCGTCGACGATGCTCGCTCGGAAAGCGGGGACGTCCTCGGCTGCGTGCACATCCTCGGCGGCGACGTAGCCGACGAGCGAAGGGTCGACTTTGTGGAGGATGGGAGTTGGCTTGGGGACGTGCTGGGCAATGAGGCTGAGTGCGTCCGAGACGGAGAGCATGGGGTAAGGGGATGAGCGATGTCGACGGGTCGGGCCAAGGGATGGGTCGTTGGACTTGGGTTCGGTGCTGGTGCTGGTGCTGGATGCTGCGGGCGTGGGCGTGTGCCGGATGGGGGCTTGATGGCCATGAGGGCAGTGATGATGATGGTGGTGAGGGCGGGAGTGAGAAGAGTGAGTCTTAGCTTGTGGCGAAGCCATGCCGGCTTCCTGCTCCAGCTTCTTCACGCCTCCAGAATGCAAGGCCCGGGAACTAGCTCCTGCAGCCTGCAAGCAGGCATGTGGCAGGGTCTTGATAACAGCCTGGAGATTTTCTTTGGCCGCCTTAGGGGAGCCAGGCAGGGTGATGATGACCGTCTTGTTACGGACGCCGGCAACAGGCCGCGACATGACGGCAAAAGGAGTGACAGCCAACGAAGCAGCCAACATGCCGTGGACTAGGCCGGGGGCCTGCTTGTGCAGGAGTGGTATAACAGCTTCAGGAGTGTGATCCTCAACGGCAAAGCCGGTACCACCACTGGTGACTATGAGGTTCACAGGGTCGGCGTCGTCGGCCCAAAGCATGATCTGCTGTTGAATGTGGGTGACGACATCACTGACAATCTTGGCTTCGCTGACAGTCCAGCGTCCGCCACCGTCCTGGTCGAAAACTTCTCGAAGAGCAGCTTCCGCGGCATCTGTCGAAGGATCCTGGGCTGCTGTCGTCGAGACAACCAATATGGCCGCTCGGAGAGATGCTGGTTTTGACAACGACATGTCGTGAAGGGCGTCTGCCTGGCAGATGTCGGTCTTCAGATATCGAGCTCGGTTCAGGCGTTTTTGACTCTAGGGCCCTAGTTCCTTGGATTCTTTGTATGTACTTTGTTAGATCTGACTTGTGGGTTTTGCTTGTTGATCCGGCTTCAACAGAGCACTACTTGAAGACGACTCTCCTTCAACGAGTAGTCTACTGCCCTGCCGTACGGTTAAAGGATGAGCTCTAGTGTCGTAGTACGGGCAGGTATGATCCTGATGATAGCGGGGCCTATCATGACAGCCTGCGAGTATCTTACCCATTCAGCACCATTTGACCAATTGTGTCTCCTCGGAAATAGTGAGCTTGTTATGCACAGACCACCGGTGGTCCGAATTACGCGGCCGGAGCCGACCACGGCGATGCGCAAGTGTCACGGAGAACGGAAATACTCGAGTTCCTTAGCACCAGCTGACGTCGAAGGCATGTTGCCAGTCTCTTGCTGATGCAGAGGTCGTAAAAGAAACATGAGATAAACGAAAACCCTCAGCTCTTGGGCACTGATCGAGATAAACAATTACACTGCAGCTGTCATATTTACCTCACTAACAGGTCGATCAAGCAAGCACCAGAATGAACGTTTGGATGTATTCTAAACGAGTAGATTGGACTAACTTTTGGTTTCTGATGCTTGAGAAAAAAGACTAACAACAGAATAGAATGATTCATTTAGCGAAATGCTACATTAGCGTTTAACCCTCAAGACGGCTTGTACGCTGTAACTGTCATTGCTTGTCAAAGTTCTATTACTATAAGGGCTTCCATTTGTCACCGCGACGGTCCCGCCAAGCATGTGGGTTCAAATTAAGGTTATCGATAAGCCGCCAGAACATGCCCCAGACCTTTTGCTGGACAGGAACCAAACCCGGACCGTAGAATCTCGAATGGACACACACTCTCTCGCATTACCCATCTAACCCATGAACAAACACTATGGTGCGCCTCAAGGACCGTTACCTTTTGGTTAATATCATCTATACCGATGTGCTCCCCGGGCAGTCTAGGGCATCGGTGCCGGATGTCCTGTTATACAACCAGCCGACAACGGGCGAGCTAAGGCCACAGATGCTGGTCAAAGCTATTCGCGGCGAAGTGGCAGCGCTGTTTGGTGACTGTGGTTCTGGTGCCGTGGACCGTAGCTTACAGGGTATGAAACGAAAGCTTTTCTGCATCTATGATCGCTATATTGCTAACATTTTATGCTGACCTGCTCACAGTAAAATACCTCTCTCCCGCGACGTCGACCTTCATCCTCCGCGTCTCGCGCGCACACTACCGGCTCGTCTGGGCCGCACTGTCATTCATGAACCAAGTGCCCGTAAAGAACGGGAGGCCATGCATCTTCCGCGTCGTCCGCGTCAGTGGCACCATGCGCAAGATCGAAGAGGAGGCCGTCCGTCGCGCCAAGCTGCTCATACTCGCCGCCAAGGACGAGATGGCCAGCAAGAATGGCTCATCTTCATCGTCAGCTGACGCGCTTGGCGCGCTTCTGCGGAGCGACTCGCTGGCTTCACGCACTCTCGCTGTGCGCAGCGGTCAAGACGATTCGGGGCTGGTGTGTGGGTATGAGGATAAAGACACGTCTGGCGATGGGTGATGAGGCCAAAATGGACTCGCTGCAGTTCCAAAGGTCACTTCTTCTTTCGTACTACCTTGATGCCACTATCTGGAACAGACCGCGTCGGCGCCGACCCTGATGCTAAGGCATCGAGAATGTCGTTCCCGCCCATGGCTTCCGCCTGTGCCCGGGCTTGTTCCTCACGTAGTTTGGCCTGTTCCTCCTCTTCCTTCCTCTCCAGTTCGTCATAGAACTCCTTGTTATCGATCCACCGGTCCTGGAGATCCTGAACATCCAGCAACGACGACTCATTTCGCATAGCAACCTGCCACACAGAGTCGTTCGCTCCCTCGGCTCCAAAAACATATCCGCCGGCACGATCGATGACGCGCAAGAGATGCATCATGCTCTTTTTGTTTTCCACAGCAAGCACCTCGAAACTAACCAAACCAAACCGCTGGACCAGGTCTGCAATCGCCTGATTTAGACGGCCGAATTTTTCGCTGCGCAGCGCAGGCGACTCCTGCTCAAGCACGGGGATGAGGTAGTTCAGATCTTGTACCTCGGTGTAGAAATCGAGGTTGAATGGTAGCGGATCGTATTGGTGCAGCTTGTCGATCTTGCTAAGCACGTTGATATGTGGAAGGTCCATCTGGAGCATGGCGCGTAGGGCAAGCAGCAAGTTGGAGATGTAGAGCGACGGCTGCGTGAGACAGAAGCAGTCGGAAAGGTGAACGGAAACAAGCTTGGTTGGCAGAAGTCAGCGAAGGCACCATGAAACTGAAAACGACTGTGGTATACACACTCTGTAGCCCATCTTCTGCAACTTGTGTATGATGTTGCGCAGTGATGTGTGGTGTGTGTACAGTTCGACTTGGCCGGGGCAGTCGAACAAGATGTAGTCCTCTCCCAGCTCCTTCAGCCCGGTTTCGAGCCACTCAAAGTTGTGCTCCAATTCTTCCAGCGCATACAGAATACCTCCATTGGGGCCCAGCCTGTCGTCCGACATGATCTCCTCCAGCGTCACTAGGTCGCGGATATCGAGGGCGCAGGGGTAGCTGGTACGGTCGTTGGCAGGGTCGAGGTTGACAACAGAACATTGGCGCCCGATCGCGCCCATGAACTGATGCACTAGAATGTGATGGGTTAGAGTACCAGGACCTTGCGACAAAACAATTGTGGTGTCAAGCAGTAGGCTTACTGCCATCGCAATAGGTGCTCTTCCCCGCGCCCGGGCTACCTAGGACGAGTTGTCCGAAGGGCATGGTGTGAACGGAACCCGATCAGGTCGCTCTTGTTGTCTGTGTTTGTGTCGCGGCTTGCTTGCGAGGTATGCTGTCAAACCTTGAGGCTATCTGATACCTCTAAGTTGGATCATGGTCTAAGTGTTCGTCTTGGATTGGTGTTCTGAGAGGTTCAAGTCCATGCCCCAATACCCCGCCAAAGGTTCCATATGCGACTGTCGATGGCATGGAAAGCTGGCCCCACAGTGATCGTGGGACCTGATGTTGCCAGAGTGGGCCCACCACATTTTTGGGGGCTTAGGGCGGTGACATGCGGCAGAACCCCACCGTTGTTTACTACGTACCGCCTGCTGTGCCTGGAGACGAGAGCTTGGCTGTGGCAACGGTGCATTTGCTTGTCGTGCTGATTGCAGATTGACGTTTCCCGCTGAGCAGAGGGGAGTCGCGACAGGTCCCAGATCACGAAGCCGCCGCGCTCCGTCTTCTTCACACACCCTCTTCGATACTATGGCTCCAGGTGCGCATTCCTTATGAAAAACCAAGAGTGGCCATTGAACGCAAATAGCTGACTAGACACCCTTTAGCAACGCAATTTGAGGTGGCACAGCCCCCGAACGATGCCATCTCGGCCATCGACTTCGCCCCGGAAGCATCCCGGTTTCTCGTCTCGTCCTGGGACAAGAATGTCTATCTCTACGAGATTGCCAGCGGCTCTGAGCAGGCGACTTTGATCAATGCCTTCGAGCATCGCGCGCCAGTTTTATCCGTCTGCTTCGGCGCCAACCAAGATGAAGCCTTCACCGCGGGCATGGACCGCCAGGTTAAGAAGCTCAACCTAGTGACGGGCGAGCAGACGGTTCTGAGCAAGCACTCGGAGCCTGTTCGCTGTGTGGTATACAGCTCAGAACACTGTGAGTCTTGGTTTTCCTCTCTCTTCATTGCATACCATCAGTACCAAACTTAGTTGTTAACCCAACCTCCAGCCCTCCTCATCTCCGCCTCCTGGGACAGCACCCTTCATGTCCACAATGCCGCCAACCTTTCCCAGCCGCACATCACCATCCCTCTGCCAGGCAAGCCACATGCCCTAGCCGCCAGCCGCACCAAGCTCGTTGTCGCCATGACCGCTCGCCTGGTGCATATCTACGACCTGCCGACGCTATTGAGCGCGGTGCGCAGCAACACCCAGACCCCTCCTCAACCCTGGCAACAGCGCGAGTCTTCTCTCAAGTTCCTCACCCGCGCAGTGGCATGCATGCCAAACGACGCCGGGTACGCGACCTCGAGCATCGAGGGTCGTGTCGCCGTGGAATGGTTCGACGACAGTGCCGAATCACAGGCACGCAAGTACGCCTTCAAGTGCCACCGGCAAGCGGCTCCAGAGGCGGAAGGCGGCGGGGATATAGTGTATCCTGTGAATGCGCTAGCGTTCCATCCCATTTATGGGACATTCGCCTCTGGAGGTGGCGACGGCACTGTTGCACTGTGGGATGCTGAGGCCAAGCGCCGCATGCGTCAGTACCAGCGCTTCCCGGACAGCGTGGCTGCTCTGGCGTTTTCACGCGACGGGCGGTATCTGGCCATCGGCGTTTGTCCTGGCTTTGAGACCGGAATGGAAGACTACAGCGGCGAGGGGAGAACGAAGGTATTTGTACGTGAGCTTGGTGAAACTGAGGCCAAAGGTAAGGGCGCGAAATAAGTAGAGTGGGAGTGTAACGTTATGCTCTAGATCATTTATCGTTTTATCTCGGTTCTTCGTGTATGGGATATAAAAAGAGCTGGTTGGGAATGCCCGCACTTGGTGTTCTAATGGCGTTAGGGGATGGAAACTCTATACTTCGGGCCTGCTCTCTGCAGTCGTATGAATGTCAAACGAGGGTATGGTGGTTAGGGAGAGTATATGACCAGCTGTAAACAGTTGTGTCTCGTTTCTAGCTACCTAATAATAAATGGGAAGCGACATGATGATCAAGCTCAGCTGATCCCCGACAAAGCAAAACGATGCCTTTTGACTCGGCAGATTTTCCCCCCCCCCCTTTCCCTTGTGACACTGCTTATTCACCAGTACTGTTTTCCATATGTGGACCTCAAATACCAAACTCAAAGTAAAGCAAGCCGAAATCCGTAAAGTCGAAGATGAACGGCAGGCCTCAACGACTATGAACCCGTCGAAACGGCCTTTTCCTGTCCTGCGATATCACAAACCCACAATCGTTCTGTTTCTTGAGCTTTGCTTCGCAATCAGGGGCAGACGACGCGGCTCTCCCCTCGTGGTGATACCTCCATGGCGGCGATTCTGAGATACGCGTCTCGCAGCTGCCTGGCTCCTTTGCGCCGGCAATGAACGTCTCGTGCTGCGCATCATTGCAGCTCCTGAGTTTTTGTTGCTCTTCAGAGGCGTTCTTAACTTGTTGATCAAGCTGTCCTTCAACAAGACCATTATCTGATATTGGTGCAGGCGAGCACCTCTCTTGTTTTACCTCCTGCTCTGTCGTTCCTTGTTTATTCGACAAGCGCCGTCGAGGTTTCTTGTTGGGCAAGGGAAGAAAAGAGTTATCAAAAACTACCCTTCGTGCTTTGCGTTTGGGCTTGCTGGGAGGTTCTGACTGAGCAAGGTCAAGTTCACCCAGGTAAAAGCTGGAACTAGACAGCTTGCCATTCCTGGTTAAGCGGTTCATCCCGCTTGGCTTGGCCTCACGTTCAGAAAACCCGTCTCCGGCGTGGTAGGGAGAAGCATTTGCGTTTGTGGAGTAGGAGTTATACTTAAGCTTTTTGTAGCTATTTGGATGTCCTTTGTCGAAAATTAAGAACGGACGACGTCGAATACTCCTTGTTAGATCTGGTGCCGGCCTTACATTCCGAGAAATCTGCTTGAGAGCTTGTCTGATGGGTACCCTAGGAGACTCGTCTTCTTCATCTTCCTCAATCTCGATAACCTCGTACTCTTGGACGCTGTCAGAATCATCGGGAGGTCTAGGTGGTGTTAAACGGGATGTGACTATGGTTCACGATTAGCATTCTGCTGGCCCTAGAGGTGACCAAGCTAAGTCATACTCTCGTCCTTCTCATCCATATAGTTTTCGATGGAACGGAGAGGGCGGTCTTCAAGTAAGTTATTGCTGATGCTGCCTCGGCTAGCACAAGCGTCGCCGGACAGTGACTGTTCACGCCGTTCTATCGTGAGATCAGGATGCTCAATTTGGAACACTCTGAGTCTGGGCCCTTGGTCTTTTGAAGGAAAGTTGGACGGCTTCAATGCTGGGAGGAGCTGTCTATTGTCCTTCTTTTTGTGAGAATAGGTCCGCAGCGGTTTGTTTTGGGAAGCAAAGGAAAACTGGTTTTGTCCTTCGACATCATCGTTTGGTGACATGGTTATAATGCCTCCCTAAGCCGCTTTAATTCGTACCCGAGATATGAATCACAGACAGCGTCTCTAAATCCTTTCCCCAAGGCCGTTGCTAACCACAGTAGAACTCCAGTATGGTACGAAAGTGACCACCGCAGCCTTGTCCAGTTCGTGCAAAACTCTAAGGTCGCTCGTTGGGAAGTTCGGTCTAGATCCAGTTCACTTGGGGTTTCAGGTTGCTTGCAGTGGTCACATGGTCATTTCCCATCCCGAAAGGTACGGAAAGTGGAAAGAGTGTTGTAAATGTTCAGGGAAGGCACGCCGCGGAGACTTCATTTCTGCCTTGTACCTTAGGTTTTCGAAAATATGAGAGATCTTAAGCAGCTGTCTGCAATTAAGCCAAGTTCTTTTAGCCGGTTCCTTGACTGGAATGCTGTTTCAAACCTTGGATAACATCACAGGCTGGAGGTTTGAACTTGTTGCTTATGATTGTCCACCAAGTGACCACATCTTGACACTATACTTGTTGAGGGCAATTCATAACTGTTGTGTGAGGACAACCCCTAGTTGGTAGTATTCTGTGTCGTTTATCAACCCTGAGTATCTGTCAACACCAGCACCAACGGGCCAATTCGAGTTGCCCCTTTCGGGTATCTGTCGAGCTCCCATTGGCCTGATCTGTAGTCGGGCCGTTTTTCCTTACGGCCCCATAGCGGCTCGGCACCGACCAAGTATGGCGCCTTGTGTTGCAAGGGAGTGTTGGACCAGGGACAGAGGATAGGGGCACTGACGAAAAGACTCTGTGAAGGGGGCAGAAAGGGGCTTTCATGGGACACTATCACGTCACAACATCACAGGATATGAGGATGACCGGTCAATCGGTCAGTCAGCAAATTGAGGAAGAGGTACTTTCTTTCCACAGATTCTAACTGGAAGATTCCAAACCAAAAAGACCAGTAAAACATTCACACATGCCTTCCCAGTCATACCTCTCAGCTCATACACTTCGTACAGCCCTTAGGCAACGAAATTATACATAACCAGACATGACCTGCAACCCCCCTCCAGGGGGGTCTCGGGCTCTGCCCTTTTTCCCCTGCTATGTTATAGTATTTCCGGCTCTTCGGCATACTTAACAAGTCCAGACGCCAACCATGCCGTCCCGTCTGCCTTCAATCATGTACCCATCGCGGATACGCACACGCTCCACGATTGCCGGGGTCCTACCGTCCTCCGTGTCGGTGACTCCCGCGCCGCAGTCCCAGTGACGGCCTTCGACCTTGTCGTAGACCTTGACCACGTCCTCGCCAGCGGCGCAGACGATGCGCCGGGCGTCAAACATCATGCTGGTGATGGGATGGTCGTACGCATAAGCGTCGAAAATTGACCCTGTGCGGAGATCCCAGATCTGCTCGCCCTGTTAGCACTGTATCGCTCCAACCAGAGGGAACTTTAAAAAAAAGGAAAAGGGGGAAAGGGGGGAGGGGGAACAGATGAGAGGTGAACGAAGTAAGATGCTTACCCGGATGCTCCTATCCAAGCTACCCGTCACCAGATGCACATCGTCGAACTGCAGACACGTCACTGGGCCAGTGTGCCCAACCAGGCTGCGATGCACCTGTCCACTGCGAAGATCCCACAGCCGGACCATGCCATCGGCAGTACCACACGCGAGCGCCGATTCAAACACCTGAAGGGCGCCGACAAAGTCTGCCGACGCATCGTGCGGGCGGCTTGTGTGCCGCCACGTGTCGACCGTAGCCGACAACGCTGACGCCTGGGCGGCGGCCCACATAACGTCCAGCGTCTGCACACACCGGCCCCGCTCCAGATCCCACTGGCGCAGCGTCTTATCGGCTGATCCGGAAACGAGCACGTCGCCACGGAAGTGCAGCGCCGTGATCTCATCCAGGTGCGCCTGCAGCGTGTAGAGCGGGCAGTCAGCCATGCTACCCGGCGGCGGCTCGACCGGCTGGTCATCCGGGTTCTCGAACGCGATCGCCGCATCATCGTCATCCTCATCGGCCTTGCCAAACTCGCTGCCCTGCGGGTCGTAGTGTGCCTTGCTAAGGTCCCAGAGCCGGATCGTGGCATCCATAGAACCTGTCGCAAGGATGTTATCCTCGACCTGCAGAGCCCGCACCGAGGCAGTGTGGCCTTCCAGCACGCCGATACAGCGGCCCGCGTTCAAATCCCAGACACGAACCGAATCGTCCATCGCCGCAGAAACCATCAAGCCAAAGGGCGCGTCGAAGTCAAGAGCCGTGATGATGTCATGGTGTGCCCGCATCGTGCGAATTGAGGTTCCTGGCTTGAAATGCTCGTGGAGGATTGCCGTGGCCTTGCGGCGGATACTCCGTGGCTTCCGCTTGTTCTGAACCGCCGGCAGCTTCTCATAGATGGATTGCGACATAAACCCAGGAGCAGAGTCCGTTTGTGATGATCCATCTTCATCCGACTTGGTCGGTGTGCGCATCGCAACAGACTCAGCCTCGGCTGCCATCTCCTGCGCCTCCTCAATCTTGTTTTCGAGCTCAACGACTGTTCGTTCACGTTAGACATCATATCACATCCTCAGGGGGTAAAAATAAAAAGGGCTCGCAGTCACAAAGAAGGCCCGAAGATACTTACTCTCATGCTCAAGTAATGCCTCGTCCTTTTCCAAGTTCGCGAGCCGGTCAAGGACAATTTGACGCATGCCCTTCAGATTCTCTATCTTGGCATCAATCTCGCGGATCTCGCAGCTTGCCATGTTCTTCCGGATGCTAAGCAGCTCTAGCTGGTGCGCCAGGGCCGCCTTATCTTTCCGCAGCTTTTGGAGGGCCTCAGGGGTGCCTTCAGGAGGGGAGGGCCCGTCATCAAGCAGCTTTCTCCCGCGGGAAACTCGCCGCATGTGTTTCTTGCCCTCCTCAGTGAACTCTGGAAAGCTGGCCTGGAAGCCCTGGAACAACGAGTACTGATGGTTGCTCTCAGGGATGTTCTTGAGCAGCTCATCCGGAAGGTAGGACAGCGCACGGGACTGGATCTCCTTCGTCGATAGCCGCGAGCGCACAAGGTCGGTGGGTGTCGTGCGGGCAGCGGCAAATATGCTGCGCTGCACATCAGGCTTGCGCAGATGCTTGGTGACCTCACTCATGGCGCTCTTATACTGGCGATTCGAGGTCGGGTCTCGGGTAGTAGAGATCAGCTGGCTGGCCGTGGAGGTTACTTTGCGGCCAAA
>Ga0065720_1018923_pt1 | contig 55486 bp, 60 predicted proteins | sample Thericmetagenome_FD_59107 | JGI IMG/M metagenome (GOLD analysis project Ga0065720, IMG submission 59107) | Thermophilic microbial communities from the Joint Bioenergy Institute, California, USA of rice/straw/compost enrichment - eDNA_2 v2... | ecosystem: Engineered > Solid waste > Grass >... | reverse complement strand
AAAGAACATCTCCCTCGAACCCTGGCACTAACCCCTCTGAAACTGTCTAGCTCTGGCCAAGTCCGCTACCTAGGCCTCTCCGAATGCGGCGCCGACACCCTGCGCCGCGCCGTCCGCATTCATCCCATCCACGCCTACCAAGCCGAATACTCCCCCTTCACACGCGACATCGAACACCCTTCTCTCAACCTCCTTTCAACCTGTCGCGAGCTAGGCATCGGCATCGTGGCGTACTGTCCTCTGGGAAGGGGCATGCTGACTGGGAAATATACTTCCCTTGAGCAATTTGAGGCAGGGGATTTCCGGAAGGCAGTGCCTAGATTTATGGGGGAAAATTTCGAACGGAATATGGAGCTTGTTAGGGCGTTGGGGAAGGTTGCGGCGAGAAAGGGATGCACAACAGGCCAGTTAGTGTTGGGGTGGTTAATGAGGCAGGAGGGAGTGTTCCCCATTCCGGGGACGAAGAGGGTGCAGTACTTAGAGGAGAATTGGGGGGCGAATGCGGTTTATGGGGGGTTGACTGAAGAGGAGGTGAGAGAGTTGAGAGAGCTGATCGAGGGGATGCAGGTATGGGGGGAGAGATATCCTGTCGCGATGATGGGAGGTTTGTTGAAGGATACGCCGCCCAAGGAGTGAGGGTTCATCGCGCTCAAGGAGTCGTGTCATGGATCGATGGGGCTGCACATAAGAAAGTATCCTCAACATTCAAGAACCTATAGCCTATCCCCTCCCCCTCCCATCTACTCCCCCGTCCAAACTACCGGGCCTGGCGGCGTGTACTTCTCAAAGGGAATATAAATATTGAAAAACAACCCTTTATCCCCGTATGTGTACCCCTCATTAAAGTCAAACCCCTGATCCGGCCTCGCCTTCCCGTTCCCCCCAACCTCAACCTGTACACAATTCGGATATGACTCGGCCCCTTTGTCAGGATGCTCCGGATCATCCCCTCTAAAATCAGCCATATGCAGCGCCAACAGCTCTTGCCTGATAAGATACCTCCCCGGTGCCAGATTCCTGGGTAACTCGACCTGCACCCTACCCCCATTAGCCCTCATTTTGATAGTAGCCCACTCACCCCCATCAAACCCCTCCTGGTGAATCTTGGTCCACCTCGGTCCCCTCCCATCCCCTTCGGTATATTCCGCAATATATGTCAAAATCGCCCCTTTATGCGACGGATCGAGAATATCATTTGGATCGTCTGGGTTCCAATGGAACCAGCGGAAGGTCAGTGTATCGCCGGCGTTGACCTCGACGAATTCAGGGACGGGGACGCCGCCACGGGTGTTGCAGACTAAGTCTGGGCTGGCGAGATCCTTGACGGGGGAGTTGGTGAGGGGCGTGCGGATGGATCTGTTGCGGCCGTCGAGGAGTGGTTCGGAGTTGACAGAGACGCCGTAGAGCATGGTGTGGGCCGAGACCACAGGGAGGAGGGTGAGAGTTAGGGTTGTGAGGGGAAGGGACAACATGGCTATGTGTATCGAAGCTTTAGTCGCGAGGGGCTCGAAAATGTAAAGAATGGTCAAAGCTAATCATGGTAACCATTAAGCGGTGATGAGCATCAAGTGTTCATATATCATTGTTGAATTAGTCTATTCCATGGCTGGGCAAGGCCTACACGACGGCTCACACAAGCTTCCCGAAGGCTGGCTCTAAGGAGCCGCTCACCAGCTCTGAGACCACATAGCTCGGCCACATTCCTCGCAAGCTTGACACGTCTGCGACGCGTGAAATGAGTCTGTGGTTTAAATGGCCACGACTAAGCCGTCCTAAAGGTGAAGTAGCGAGATCAACTGATTCTAAGCTGACACAGCGCAGTAGACCTTTTTGTTAGGTCCCGAAGGGCACGGACTGAAGAGCGAGCAGTTGCTCCGGGTCGCGGGGTCGGCCGTCCCGAGATATGTGTCGGGGTCGATCCTGAGAGACAATGTGAAACGGCCGGGCAGGCTGTCAACCGTGACCGCAAAGCCCTTGCATTGAGCTGGTTTCATGAATGGGGGCGCAGGCTTTGGATCAGGATACGTGGTGTGGGAATCTGGTACAATCCTGGAGTCCCAGGCTGGGCTTTATCACGTTCCAGTCCGTCGGAGGGTTCAACTTCGATGACTCCTCAAGCCACATACTGTACGGAGCACCATCGGCTATAGCTTGCGATGGCATAATAAGCGAGATGGTTCAGAACATGACGTCTGGAACCAGCAGTCTGCGGTACTGGCTTCTAGCATCGCAGCTGTATGAGCTCCTCTGGGACCTAGGATTTGACTTGGGCATTCTGGTCGCAAGTCTAGCAGCTGGCTACGATACCCGCTGCGCATGCGTGCCCGATTATGGATCACTAGCTCAACTCTTACACCATCCAAGCCTATGGAAGATTTGGGCGCCTAACACGTCTAGTCATGGGCGTGTGTCCAGTTCATGCTGCCTTGGCACAGCAGATGTCGGTTTATCAGGAGTCGGCCATTAAGACTCGCTCACGGAGTATCCATCGGATTCGCCATCTGCACCGGCGTTGGCCGATCTGACCGAGGGGCCTCATTCCTAGCTCTCTGTCTGTCCTGCAGTGGGCGGTACATCACCCTTGGGTCGTTGTATTGCACCAGCCGATCCCACTCCTCTAGCGTCTTACATGGGCTCCTCAACCAGGCCCTCAGCTCATGTAGAAAAAGTCGGGCGTTATCGCGGCCCAGGAACTCTGACACCAGCTCCTCTGCCTGGCCAGCACTCCCCTGGGTATCCATAGCTTTGAGGATTGCCACAATGTATTCTAACAGAAATTCGGCCCTGCAGGGCCTTTGCACGCGTACCACATCCTCAACACCTCGCAAGTCTTCGTCATCGTTGGTGTACAAAAACCGGAACACGCGCAGCTCACGGCGGATAAACATCCTCGCGCGGGAGATAAGCTCAGACTCTGTAGCAAAGCGTTGCAGCGATAGCTCGGTGTATCTCATGCCGGGCGGTTGGCGGCGGTTGGAGCCGACATGTAGGGAATAGAGACCATAGCGGTAAACCATGCGCCGTCTGCGGATTGCATCGTCTTCCCGAGACGCAGGGGACCGCGGCCGACGACGGCGAAGGTGCTCTTGCACACGATGGCGGACGGTTACTTCGGCACGTCGGACAACGGGTTGTTGGTCCTTGGGCGGCGCGCGCTGGGGGATGGCGTAGACCTTGCGATACTGCCCGTCTTCAGCCAAGTCGTATCCGAGTTCGATGACGTCGCATTTACAAAGGGGACAGGTGGTGCGAGCCTCGAGCCAAGTTGCGAGGCAGACAAAGTCGAAGTTGGTGTGGCCACAGGGTCGGGCTTCACAGGGTTCGGTCAGGTCCCCGAGGCAGATGACGCAGCATTCCCGTTCCGCTCCCTCGGCCGCAAAGACCGAGATTTGTCGGAGGGTGGCTTGGAGGATATGCGCCCGCTCTACATCATTGTCGCTCATGGCGGACTGGCGGCATTGTTCTGGTGGTTGGGGCAATTCCGTCGCGAATCATGTAGTTCGAAAGATTAGTCAGAGCAAGCTTCTCCTGAAAGTCAGCCTTGTCCAACATCAGCACTTCCCGCTCCTGGCTGGTATGTTGTTACAGTGTATGTTACCGTAAGATACCGTTCATACCGTGTAAGGGTTACTTGAATCATATTGTACGTTTGTGTGCAAGCTGGAGATATTCGGGCCAACGAAGTCACAGTCAAACTGCAGGATTACCTTGGAAGCTGTTGGTTACCATGAAACTATGAACTTTTCCATTGCTTTTTCGCTGGTAGTTGTTAGCACCTATCTACCTACCCATGCAGCTCGAGGCTTGGACTGGAGTCATTCATACGTGCTTTGTTCTCACATCATGTACCTTGCACAAAACACACAAGCCTGGAAGTCTGATCCGCTCAAGCAGGAGACTTACATTTCCAAGGGCTCCTTTGTCTGTTGAGGAGGCAGTTGTGATGCTGCTCGCCATGCATTGTGTCTGTGGTCAGTTCACAGAACTGCCAATTGTTAAAAATCGGAAACTCAAGGATTCAATTAACATCCAAGAAACTATTATAATTGGACTTAAAAAAACATCTGCGACAATGACTCTCATAATGCCACTGAGCGGGTGGGCAGGCGGGTGCCGCTTTTCATAGAGAGCTTCCAACGCTCACCTGTAGAGATAGTAAGAAAGTCTTGTTGAGAGTTTGACCAGGCGATGGAGTCGATATCACTAAGACGACTTAATTGTATGACCTTCAACTAGTAGTTTGGGGCCTACTGCGCTGCAGAATCCGATTCCTTAGTGTGTTACATTTGAAGAATTGTTAATAGACCATTTTACAAACATCTCTCATCATTTTGCAGCCTGTTCCTGGTTTCCAATGGCATCAATGATTATCATTTACCCGTTTAAGCCCTTCCTTCACTCCTTGCTGATTGAGGTTGATGACTACTGGCTTCATGACAAGCTCCACTCCACTGAACACCAACAACTTCTAACCGAGGGGGCTAACCAACGGGAGGGTGCTGAGTTGACAAACACAGTTATTAATTAATTTATGATCAATTGATTTGCTGGCTATCGGTCAGTCCCCAGGGGGTAATTGTCTGCGAGGTTTCTTTGGATGAATCTGGCAAATTGAGGTTCTTTAAGACCAGGTCGGTTCACGATTGAAAACAAATCTCACTTTAGACCTTAAGTGGTCTATGATGACAAAACAGAATTACAGAAACTGACATACCTTGTTCTAAGGTGTTGAAAGCAATGTTCAGAAGTGTGAGTAAGCGGTTTGAGCTCCCAGTTGGCCTTTGCAGATGTTTAATACTCATTTACAAGGAAGTCAAACCCGGAGCATATTGGGTCTGGTATGTTCGAAAATTGGACAAATCCAGACAGTCTCGAGCAACTTGCAATTAGGTACGCCTTACAAACAATCGACCGAGACATTAGTCCCAGTTCCAAAGTCTGTGGTCTTTCCATTATATTTCAGTTTACTAATTCTTGAATCTTGAGAAAACCGTTTCTCTTCATTCTCAAAACTCCTGAAACAACTAACAAAGAGCTCAAAGTCTTATAAGGCTCGGTAGTGTCTAAAGAGGTTCTCCTTGGAAGAGAGTTACAAATTGGAAGTCAGAGAACCCACCCTACAGCACTTATGATATTGTAATCGATTCACTATGTGCGTACCTAACCCATATTGGTGTTTGCTACCGACCCTGGCATCAATTTTCGAAGAACACTGGTCCAAAGATAGTGTGCATTGCTCTCGACCTTCAGTAAAATGGAATGATCAAAGCTAGTACAGTACGGCTTTGCTATGCCAGGATCTTCTGCGCAACAGAATGGCCATCAATCTTGACTACAAACTGTGCATATGATTACCCTGCAGCGTAGAGAGCAGATTGAAGCTGCAATGGCCAAGAAAACTGTGAAAGTGAGGGGGAAGACAGCACTAAACTTTAACTAAAGAGACTGAAGTCTTTGGGAAGTCTGAAGAAGAAAGCATTCCTTCGCTATGAAATCATATGCTCCTATGCAACCAAAAGTTTGAGCTGAACCCCAAAAGCTTGACAGCTAAGGTATCATAATGTACGCCAAGAATTATCATATCACCGCAGTAAAAGGGATAGAGTCAACATATGATTGTAAGCTAGAAGACAAACTATGATGTTCATGCCAAGTTATGTTGAGTTCGATAAGAGAAGGATCATCGGGTATTGGGAACAGATAGATGTACTAGCCACGGGGTAAAGTTGTGGTCTGTAACGACCCATACAGAGCTTCTAGAAATGACAAACACAACCAGGGCAACTTGTAGATATTGGAATAGTTTGAAAACCCAGACATGTTTATATGAATCTGTATCATTGATAGTTACCGAAAGCATGCAGTTCAACCCTGAAATTTTTTTGTTAGCACAAGACTTATGACGGGGATTATTGTAAGATTTCATATCTACAACCATTGCTTTTTGAGCATAACGCCTCTTAAATTGAAGAAGCACAAAGATGGAATCAAGAGGACTTTCTCTAGCTGTTAATGCCGAAATATCCTTCCAAAGACTGTGTTTTTCCCACAGGATTTTGAAATTATAGTGTTAATCCTTGTTACCAAGAACCGCGCTAGCGAACAAACAAGGGTTGAATTGTACGCTAACTGAAATTGGCCTCTTTCAACGAGGTCTATTGAAGTAGTTGTGGTATCATGCAAAAGAACATGAAAATGTATGTAGAAGAGGTGTTAATAGGAGGTTGGTTGCTCCCAACTGCATGGCTCTCTTGTAACGTCAGTTTAGGATGCCATTTGTGGGTGATAGGTCCGACCGGTTTTTGATCTGGAAAGCGTGCTTGTGTTTGGTATGGACCCCTGCCTCCAAGGTCAACGACCCGTAGACCCTGGGCAAATGCGCCAAGCCTCGGACGAAAGATGATTGGTTTATATGACAAATCTTGGCTCCACACACTCAGCTGTCGCTCTCGTTCGAATTTCCCAGCAACTGGAGGATGGCAACCTTCTGTTCTCACGCTTCTGCGGCACCACTGCACCCACAAACACCAGCAGCCGCGGAGTAACCGCAGGGCCGGTACATGGCCAGACAACCACCGAGTTTATGACGACCTTTTGTTGAAATTCCTCCGCTCGTTGAGACACATCGCGTTTCGCTGATACTGCCATACCCCCCCTTCGACCGACCCTCACTCGACAAGTCGTTGTTTGATTGAATCGTCGCATTCTGCTTGTCTATCTTGACTGCTTGCCTGCCTTTCGCTTGGCGCCCTCGAAAGTGGACGCTTGGCCGATCGCGACTTCCAGCGCCGATTTCGTTCACGACCTTGATTGATTCGTTCGAATCCTGGATCTCAGTGTCTGAGGTCGTGGTTTTTCCCAGCCGTTTCGCTACAGTCCACAGTCGAGGTCAAACCCGTCCCTATCCTTATTCCGTCCTCCCTGTTCCTTCCTGCACGGTGACACCACCATTCCCCTGATCGCACATCCGACGGCGGCGACGGCAACGAACCAAGGCTACGAGCCCTACCTTGCCCTTCCTCTCACCAAGCTCCAAAGTTCCCACCATTCGTCACGGAGAGAGAGGCCCTGACCGGCCTGTCCTCCACGGACCCCAGTAACCATGGGCGCGTTCGGAGACTTCACCAACATCTGCCACATGGCGCCGCTGCCGCTGTGCTCGTCGATCGGGCCGCGGACGCTGATTGCCAGCGGCGTGGGCATCGAGCCAGACTGCTATGCGCGCAACATTGAGCTGGCCAATACTATCATTTTCCAGGGCGCGTCCAGCGCGATGCATATTGTTGCGCTTGGTATGACGGTTGTGATGGTGCTGCATGTGAGGGGGAAGTTTACGGCTGTTGGTATGTTCAGAGCTCTATCTGGTCTTAACATTGCATTTAGTACGCATTCTGACTTCTGCCTCTAGGACGCAAGGAGATCACCAGCTTCTTCTATCTCTATATGTTGCTCACTTTCCTGTCGCTCTGTATCGACGCTGGCGTGATTCCACCCGGGTCAAAACCATACCCATATTTTGTGGCCGCACAGTCCGGTCTGACGTCGGCGACTGTTACATGTCTGCTTATTAACGGTTTCGTTGGCTTTCAATTATATGAAGACGGAACCCCTCTATCATTATGGATGCTCCGCCTGTGCTCGGCCGCGGCCTTCATCGTTACCTTCCTTATCTCGCTGGCAACCTTTCAAAGCTGGGCAGGTCTGAACCCCACCAATACGGTTGGTTTGTTTGTGGTGCTGTACCTGCTCAACGCGGTTCAGCTATTTGTCTACGTGGTGCTGCAAATCCTCCTGGTTACACGCACGCTCCAGGACCGTTGGCCGCTGGGTGATATCGCCTTTGGCGTGTTCTTCTTTGTTGCCGGCCAGGTTATCCTCTACGCTTTCAGCACACCCATTTGCGAGGCAGTTAGTCACTACCTCGATGGGCTGTTCTTCGCCACGACGTGCAATCTTCTGGCAGTTATGATGGTGTACAAGTACTGGGACTCGATCACTAAGGAGGATCTCGAGTTCTCGGTCGGCACCCGCATGAATAATTGGGAGGTCAAGGAGTTGTTGCCTGAGGAGGATCGTCGCGCCACAGTTTACCACGACGACCCATACGGCCACTCGACCGCTTACGACACCGGGTATTCGTATCCGAGCCCGAACCGGCTTTCGCGATATTAGCTGGAAAAAACAAAAGCCAATAATCGAAGTCAAATGGATATTTCTTTCCCGCGTTTAGACGAAGTAAAACGACGCTTAAAAAAAAGGACGTCAGTCTCAATAAACGGGGGGTTCTGTCTAGAACGTAATCTTTCTGTTCTGTTTTCCCTCTCAATTGCTTCCTTCTTGTTCCTCTTTTTCCCATCAGCATAGGCGCGTCGGCTGCTTTGTGTGGATTCTCGGGCGTTGGTTTGGTGTGCTTGTTAGGAATGGTGACTGCTCTCCTGACTGTGATGGACGGGAAAGCTCGGTCGAACATGACGTTGATAATACTGCTTAACCGCATTTCCTATCCGCTTTAGGGCATGATTGTATATAGAATACATCCGTATTTGGGGACGATGCCTATGTTGTGCCTTGTGCTTCAATTGATTCCCTCTGCATAGCCGGCTTGGACGAATATTGCCACAATCTGTGGCACTGTGCAGTTGTAGTGGGACTTAAAGTATGCTGTGTCTGCTAATTTTGCCTACTTTAGTTGCTGGTTAACCTGCCTCAGTGTGTTTGACATGGTCAGCAGACGGATGCAAAAGTCCGAATAACAGGCGATTCCAGGACCCAGCACAGTTGCGTTTGGCCGGGGAGATGGTGCAACCAACAAAACACGATAGGGTGCCAAAAGTTCAAAGGTGCAGCATTGTGTTGGCTCCTTCGCTCGACTGCCCTCCAAGCGATCGACCAGCGACCAGTAATTTCATTTTGGGGCCACCGAGCCAGCGAGCAAGGGGGTTTGTTGTCCACTTGTGCACACCTCAAATTTCTCATGGTTGCGCTGTCCGCTGCCACCGAACGAGCCACAAAAAGTAGCGTCGTCTTGGAAGTCTGGTCTTTTCTTGGGCCCTGGATTTGGTATGCGCCGATCTCGTGACGAACTTATATAGCGAGCAGCCGTAGATTGCCGCGCCCTATTCCAGGATTCCACTTAGGTCCTGCACTGTTCGGATAGGCTCAGAGTGGCATCCACATCCAAGATGAGGCCCCTCCGCGCTAGGTACAGTAACCAGTTCATCCAATTCGAATACTAATCCTCTTGACGGATACCTTTACCGTACTAAATACTGGGTCTTGTGATGTTTTTTTTCGTGTCAAAGCTCACTTCGACTGGTAGCTTTGACCTCACTGTATCTTCCATTTTTTTCGTGTTCCTTCTGGGTGGCGTCGCGTAAGTGAACCTAACTTAAGGGAGGGCCAGAAATTATATGGGCGGAATTCATCGGCAGCGCTGCCTATCACTGGAGCCAGGTCTACGCCTTTGTGCCTATCAGCGTCCTCGGAAATTTGACGCAACTTTATAGGCTGTCAGGCTTCACTCCTGAACTTTCTCATCAACTTCCTATTTTCAAGCTTGCTTGCAATTGCGAATCGGAAGTGAGGAAGCTCTTTTTTTGTCGTTTCCTTTACCTGCCTAGGTCAGTGCTCGGTCGCTGGCCTTTCTGTGCCCGTCCCCGTGTTGCCATCTTACTTTGCTCACCTTCCAAAATTCCATCCATCCATTTAACCATTACCTGCCTTGCGGCGCTACGAGGCACATACACGCCGGCTGAAGAGCAGCGCCGCAGCCAACAACAGGCAGGTTACGACGGCGCCGACAGAACGCTGTTCTGCTCGCCTGCAAGTACACAGTAGCGAGCACGGGTACCGTACCTTACACCGGTGACGTTACCTATCCGGGTAATTTCCTTCTGAGCACTTCCATCCGCAACCACAACCACGCTTGCTCGTAACCTATTCCCAGTTTCCTGGCACGCGTGGGATCTCTCGTCATCAGTCTGGACCTATCGGCTTCCTCGGTGCATGCCTGAAACATCTCATCCTGCCTGGAACTTCGGGATTGCTAGGGAGCTACAATATTTGCCTGACATAGTTCGCACGACAGATCATAGGTAAGTGATACTGCGTTTAAGCCATAACCGGTTACTGAGATCTCCTATTTTCCCCTATTCTTAGCCTGGACCTATGGCCCTATCATGCACTTTTCTTCTTCAACACTATTTATCGGTGGCGTTATCGTTTAGTTTGGCGCATAGTGCTAAGCACGACACTGCGACTTGCTGGGCTCATGACTCTTGATTGGAGACACTAACGGAGTTTACTCCGAGGGCCGCGTCATTCAGGCACTGGCAATTTCCGACTCGAGGGACTGTGTGGTTTGGCATTGCAGTGCAATCAATCAACAACTGGCATAGTAAGGCCACGCAGTTTGTCTGCTATCAACAACAACCAAAAACGTCACTCATCGAGGTGTTTCTGTTGAGGACGGAGACCGGATGAACGAACTTGGGTTCCCTGAGTCAGTCTTGGCCGTGATTATCTTATCCCCCTACCCCAGAGCAGTCTAAACACCCCAGATGTGGAGAGTTGAGACTTGAGCTTCTTTTCTCTCTTTGTTGCTTACCGACACTTGTCAGCACCACACCTTACGTCAACCCAACACCATCACGAGGTGAAAAACCAATTCCATCAGCATTTTCTTTTTACGAAAATAGAGACGAGAGTTGGGTTCAATATATCTCGGCCCTGGCATTTGGCTGATCCTTGTCGCGTCGCCCTAGCTTGATTTCCCACTGTCACCGCGTCCCTAGGGCTAGGTGGCACCTCGCAACTGGAGAGGCCTAGGTCAGTAATGCATCATCCCTCTGCAAGACTGCAACGGCCTTTCTTGGCTTATCTAGACCCCGCGCTAACTTGTCTAAGGCAGCTTCGTCCGACCAGCTGGTCTTTCATTTCAGCCCGCGATTTTCAATCAAATCAACCATCCGCGCATCGGTCTTCATGCGCGCCAACTCAACATAGCACATCAGCAGTCGGGATTTCTTCCCCCATTCTCATTACGTTCATCTCATCAGACCTCTGTTCATCAATCGATTGATTTCCGCTGGCTGAATCATCACAATGGAATCAAATCCTGCATCGCCAGCGCTCTCTGCAGCCGATGCTAACGCAAACTCATCTCAGTGGGATGAGATCGAGGCCAATTACTTCGCCTCGATGCGCGAGCATCGGGAGAAAGAAGACCAAGATCTTGAGGCTGAATTCGGCGCCAAAATAGATGCCATCAAGCAGGAGATGATAGAGAATTATAATGCCCAGGCCAAGTTGCTCAAGGAGCTGCAGGCTTTAAGAGATGCGTACACTGAGCGCCAGGGCGCTCTAAAAGCTCTTGAGGGCGAGTTCAACTCTGCTCGCGAGGCTCTTGCTGCCAAGCGTGCTGAGGAGGATGAGAAACGGCGGGCGTGGTTCAAGACGTTCCGGAGAGGAGGGTTGGCTTACCGCTCGGCTGATGAGGTTCCAGCTGAGAAGGGCGGTCAGCCAGATGGGTCAGCATCTGAAGACAAAGAAGATAATAATGAGAGCAAGTCTAACCACGAGGAGGAGCCACTCAAGTCAAAGAAAAATACACAGACTGTCTCCCAGGCCGCTTGGGATAGCAATGCTACTACCGTTTCCCCTCAGGAACATGCTGATGGCGAACAGCAGCAAGTCGCAGAAGAAATGGAGATTGAAAAGGCTGGGCCTCAAGCTTCTAATCAGGATAAGATGGATGGGGTTGAGGCCACCGATGCGAACGAACAAGTCGTTTCTGAAACCCAATTGCGAGCCAAGCAAGCTGCTAGCTCAGAGCAACTTACAGATAACCAGAAGTCAGCAGGACAAACCGATGGGGACGTTGAGATGAAGGATGCCCAAGCTCCCGCAGAAGATGACAAAGACAAGCCGGATACCGACAGCGCCAACAATCCGAAGCCCTCCGATGACACTTCTTCACGGCCTGTCCCTCCTCCCATCTCGGTCCCCTCACCAGCGTCATCATCAGAACTCAGCTTCCGTCAAACCACCCCAGAACTGGACACCCCCGTGTCACTCCCCGGCAGAGACTCTAGTCCGGCTCCGCAAGAAAAGCCACCCGGCAGGTCCGGTCCTGACAAGGTCATTACCATCGTCAATGGCCAAAGCGACATAATCGGCATGATGCCCCTCACGGAATCGAGCAACCCTCTCGCGAACCGCGTCATCCAGCGGCCCGTCAAGCGGGACGTCCAGCTACGTTCCATTCGCAAGCTCTCGGCCCACGATTTAGAGGTTATTTCCCGCCCGTCGGCCGCCGACACGAAGGCTGTCAAGTGGCTTGGCTTTTACATTCAGGCGACTGGTGAAGTGCAGGGACAACCATGCTTCAATTGTGGGACAGACGAGGGGCCGTTCCAGGAGTGTGTGAGAGTTGATGACCCGGAGTTACGGAGGTGTGGGAATTGTGAGTGGACGAATAGCAGGTGTGAGGGGGCTGATCTGGTGCCGAGGCCACGGTCAAGGCATTCGGCCAAATTGTCGCCAGTCAAGGTGTCTGGATTTACGGCTGTTAATAGTAATGCCGTGGCGGCCAAGAAGACGAAGGCAGAAACCGAGGACGTGAATGGTAAAGAGGGAGAGGCTGAAGCACCGCCTGTCAAGAAGCCTCGGAAGTCTTTGCCGACGAGCAGGAAGTTGTTCCTTCAGCCGTCTACTCCCAGTGGCCCTACTGCGAGCGCAGTGTCAAAGCCTGTGATGTCTGCTGAAGAGGAGCTGCCTGAGATCACGAAGGAAAACCTCTGTCTTCGCGACAACGGTGTTGTTTTTACCGATCCGCCTCTCATGCGTGGCGTTCCCCTCGAGAAGATTAGCCCAGAGCATCCCTACTGGGAGGAGAGCTGGAAGAACATTGAAGAGCTCGTTACTCCTCAGATGGAGAAGTACCAAAAGCGGTTTGAAGAGCTTGACAAGATTGGGTCCAAGCATCGCGATAAGCACTTGGCAAACCGGGATGCGAAACGCGGTCGGACGATCCTCAGGTTCCTACGGGAGGGCGAGTTTCATCCTTACCAGCTGGTCGCTAAAAAGTACGTCACTCCCAAGCTGACCAACTACGATACTCTCTTCCGGATGGCGCAGTTGATCCTTGAAGAGCTGCCTAAGTTCAATCTGGACGTCACCCCGTCTCAATGGCTGCGGCACCGTATCTGGGAGGTGTCTCAAGAGCAGGGGGAGAAGTTCAACCTTGCCGCTTGGCTTGAGAAGGCCTACAATGACCCCAAGATCGAGCAGATCCGCAAGAAGTGCGGCTTCCACAGCGTTGGGCGGCCCCCTGTGCACCGCATGTCAAAGGGCGCTGACACTCCTGGAAGTACCGGCGGGAGTGCTAGGAAGGCGGCGCAGCCTCGGCCATTGAAGCGCAAGGATCTGCATTCAATGCCTACAAAGAAGGAAGAAGCTGGGGAGGGTGACAGCATGATGGTGGATGAGCCGCCTGCTTCGGCGACGCAGCAGCAGGGCAAGGGCAAGGGAAAGGTGATCAAGCTGGTAATTCCAGCAGAGGATAACGAGGGAAGTGGTCCCAACAGCGCCGGAACGAATGTCAGCGATACCCCTTCGTTTAAGAAGCCTCGTGTCATGCTCACTATGCCACTCGAGCCTGAAGACAAAGACCATGAGGGCGACCGCGAGGATGAAGATGGCAACGATAATAAGGAAAACGAGAAGGAAAACGAAAAGGAAAAGACCAAGGACAAGGAGAGAGACTTCCAGTACACTACCACACCCGCTGCAGCCTCACCGGGAGAGGGACCAGTCTCCCCGACGGCCTCAGCCTTCGAGCATGACGGCTATACATCCACTGACTCCATCTCCAAGGATAACCTCATGGAGATCGACTGGCGTGTACACCAGGTCAAGACGAGACTGATTGCCAGCAACACTCGCGTAACACAATACTGGCACTGGTTGGGCGGAAACGAAGGGTTCTTCGAGCACCAAGTTCTCCGGTCAGTGCGCCCGCCCAAGTGGTCCGTCTTCAAGGATCCGTACGATTTTCATTTGCGAGTGATCAACATGGACAGGGTGGTTTTTGCACGCGGGTCGAAGTACGTGGTGATCGTCTCCAAGCAACAGAAGGAAAAGCAGGGGAAAGGGCATCGAAAGGGCGGCAGTAAAGATCATGGAGCCGGTCACGGTGCTGGAAGTGATCGGGGAGATGTCATGGCGAAGTTTAAGAGAGAGAGGACCAAGAGGAGGTTTTTGAAGTTCCTTCAGGGTCAAGGGGTTAAGTTGGAAGAGGTGAGCGTGTAAGTTTTCCCATAAACGTCCTAGGGCTTGGATGATGATGATAATAGGTATTGACGATGTGTCTATAGGGACAAAATTGAGAGCATGTGGAATTCTCTGAACCCTGAGACGTTGCCATGTGGCGACGAGGACTGAAGCCTCCTCTTTTTCGTCTACTCGATTGCCGTTGCCTGCTCCGGAGCTTTGGACTGGTACTCGAGTTCGCCAAAAAAACGTCGAGTTGATTAACAATATCGGGCGATAAAGAACAAACGGATGGTTAATGGGAAAGCAGCGCTGAGTCTGCGGAAGACATTTTCCCTTTCGGGCATCTTCTGATATGCCCGGATTCCCAACTGCGTTGACTTTCTTGTCATCCTTGGCTGGGGAATAATATTTTTGAATGACATTAAAGTGCCTCTAACACACCGCATAGCCCAGTCACTCTGTAATATTGCATGCTGTTCCATGCTCGTTTGATTTGGTCTTGAGTTGGAAGTTAGGCATGCAAACGTTTGGTGGCTGTGGATGGACGCTTCATCAAGAAAAAAAATATAATACTCTATACAAAAATGTAATAATATCTTCTTTTTTCTGTAAAATCAACCATAACAGTTTCCGTTTAGTGGCAGGGCTGAAGGACATCTTCGTTGAGAAAGTTTTGATGCTGGATTCTCCGAAATTCTTAAGACTGGCCTCCCAGCTGACGTCAGGTGTCCAACGGTCGATACCACCCACCAAGAGTGGGTCTGACCTTCCCGAATGGATGGGTGGGCCTATCATGGGGGTCTTGCTTAGTCATCCGCCAGCTGGGCGACCGAGTCCACTCGGATTTTCTGTCGCGAACCTCATCTGCGAGAGGGCTCTTTGGTGGTTGAACAAGCCCCCTCGTCCGTTCCCTGCGCCCTCCCCTCCTCTCCCTTCCCGCGATGCCGCCGAGATTACCTCTCGCCCAGGCGACCCGCAGCGCAGCTGCGGCCGCAATTGACACCTCCGTTTGCAGACCAATTGCCGCCGCCAGCAGTCTCGTCTTCCTCTTCGCCGGCCTCTCGATCCAGTCGTCACAGCAGACTCGCAGCGCCTCGATTCTTTCTAGTCTGTCCGATAATCCCGGGGCGTATCACAAGCGCCAGAGGGTTGGTCGTGGTCCGTCGTCAGGTTATGGCAAGACTTCTGGCCGCGGTACCAAGGGCCAGTGGCAGCATGGAAAGGTCAAGCCTTGGTTCCAAGGCGGCCAGACGCCGCTTATTGTGAGCCATGGTAGGATGGGGTTTATTAATCAGTGAGTTTTACTACTACGGATGGGTCGCATGCTGGGGGAGAGATTTCGTAGGCTAATACTACTCTAGCCGGGCGCCGGATATGCACGTCGTGAACCTCGACCGTCTTCAGGAATGGATCGACGCCGGCCGGATCGACCCCACTAAGCAGATCACTCCCCGTGAGATCATCAAGTCAGGCATTGTCGGTCGTCATATCAAGGACGGCATTAAGCTTCTCGCTCGCGGCAAGGAGAAGCTCAGGACGCCCATCGACATCTGCGTGTCGCGTGCCTCTGAGGAGGCTATCAAAGCCGTTGAAGCTATCGGCGGCAAGGTCACGACCCGTTACTACACCAAGGTCGCTATCAAGCGCCTCGTGCAGGGCGAAAGCATTCACACCGACCAGCCGATCCCCTACGGCAAGCAGCATGTTAAAGAGGTGCTGGAGAAAGTGCGCAACTCGGATAAGTACTATTATCTCTTACCCGACCCGACGAGCAGGAAGGATATCGAGTACTACCGCGATCCTGCGCACCGGGGTTATCTCAGTCATACTCTGAAGCCAGGCGAGTCGCCCAGCTTGTACTTCAAGGTACCAAGCACTACAAATGAATTTGCGAAGCCCAAGTCGAAGAGGAAGCAGCAGGAGATGGAGTACAAGCTGTTCTAAGTGGGTTTAAGCTGGCTGTGGCCACTGTATTTTAACGATTTCACTTCTTGTACAAATACAAAGCGCTGGGATGGAAATGGTTGGTATGTTATGTGCTCATTTGGTTTTCATAGGGCCTCGAGTTCCATGGCATGGCTGGATGGATGATATTACAGTAGCTGCTGCTGCACCCTTCTATGTAAGTACGCCGGACTCGGCATGGAACCACTCAGAGCACCCCACTCAACCCACTATCTTATCAGTATCACGGGCTACGCTAGCGTACCCACCACCACACCCCTGCCTGGTGACGCTTCCCTTCCCCCTCCGCAATCGAGGTGGTTGGTCTGGACCCTCTCGCATCATCACAACAATCCTCTTCCAAGGCTCCGAATCACTGGACCCGGTTCCTGGGACTGTTGGGATCTTAGGATCGTGTCGGAAGACCATTGGAGAATTGGATCGCAGGCTTCACCGCCTGCCTTGTTTATTTTGCTTTGCCGACTTCCGTCCGGCCCATCCACTCACGCAAGCGAAAGAGGGGCGCGCTCTGCGGGACTGCGATACTGCCTGGATTCCTCTTCTGCCGGTCTACTCACAAGGGCTCCAACATCGTCCACAATCGTTAATTTCGAATTCTAATTGACCATTAACAAGTCGACGAAGACAACGAACACAAAATGTCCCTTTTCGGTAGCTCACCGACAGGCGAGTCCTCCGGCCTTCGCTCCAGCGCCTTCGGTCGGTCCTCCCTCTTCGACGACGAACCCCCCATGACAAGATCAACCACGACAGCCCTATTCGCCGACGATGATCCAAACGACTCTCCATGGGACATTCCCGCGCCGAAAAAACCCCAGACCCGCGCCGAGCTGATCCGTAACCTGCTGCCGCCCTCGCTCATCCCGGACAGCTACATCGAGGCGTTCGATAAGATATTTAGCGAGGACGGGAAAGCGGGGAAGATCACGGCTGCCGGGGTGACCAGAACGCTGGCGGCAGCGAAGTTGGGTGCCGATGCTCAGGCGAAGATTATGTCCATTGTTGGGCCGGAAAATGAGAGCGAGGAGCTGGCGCTGGATCGAAACCAGTTCAATGTGTTGTTGGCGTTGATTGGGCTGGCTCAGGAGGGCGAGCCGATTAGTCTTGATGGTGTTGATGAGAGACGACGGAGTGAGTACACGTTACCGTTGAGAAGCTCGGAAGGACCCGAATTGTGGCGAGCTGTTAGACAGCGTTTTGTCCCTGCCTGAGATCCAACTCAGGCTACTCATGAACAAGACGGTCAAGAGCTAACGTTGCCTTTCTGACTCTTTAGATCTTCCACAGCCTGATCTTCATGGCTTGATTACCAAGTCAACGGCAGCTCCATCCCTTCCAGAACTGACCCCGACGTCCCCCGAGCGACCTACCTCATCGTCAGCTGCTCTGAACCCCCCATCTCCGAAACAACAGCGCGCTACTGTCAGGAAACCGCCAATGGAGTATCCTGAAGACCCGTGGAATACTCCAGACCTCCACAAAAATCACAATCATGGCCCCGAACCGTCGACAACAAACGGTAGCCATGCCCGGACCAGTTCTGCTGTATCCAACGGGGACAGTTTGTTCAGTACCAGCCCGCAAGATACATCCCGGAGAAGCACATCTGCCTTTACCACTGGCAATATCCAAACATCAGCACCTCCCTCTGTAGTGGATAGCACAAATGCTTGGGGTTCGCTGGATGGTGTGCCCGCAGGGCTGGGGGGATTCGGTGACCCAGCACATCAGAATCCCTTCGGTACTGGTCCATTGGGTTCGACGACGGCTCCCAATAGGACCATTGGCGGCGGACGGACCGTGTCGCCTGTGGAGGAGACAGTCACAGTCACATTGATGCCGGAAAAAGAGGGCATCTTCCTCTTCCAGCATCACAACTACGAGATTACCTGCGCGAAAAGGGGGAGCAAAGTCATCAGGCGTTACAGTGACTTTGTTTGGCTTTTGGAGTGCTTGCACAAGAGGTACCCGTTTAGGGTGTTACCTTTGCTGCCACCGAAACGGATTGCTGTGAATGGAAACCATTTTTCGAACGATGGGGCTTTTATTGAGAAGAGGCGTCGCGGACTTGCGCGTTTCCTCAATGCGCTTGTTCGGCACCCTGTCCTTAGTCAGGAGCAGCTGGTGGTTATGTTCTTGACTGTTCCTACTGTAAGTGGCAGAGCGCTGTATTGGGGAACCTTGGCTGACTTTCGAGTACCAGGAATTGTCTGTCTGGCGCAAGCAAGCTACCATTACTATTCAAGATGAGTTCGCTGGCCGCCCGATGCCCCCTGGGCTGGAAGAGTCACTCCCGCCAACCCTAGAAGAACTCTTCAGTCGGACTCGTGCTGGCGTTCAGCGCAGTGCAGAGTTGTACATCAATATCTGCAACATTATGGACCGGCTGGTCAAGAGGACGGAGGGCGTGGCAGCTGACCATGCTCGTCTTGCGCTCTCCCTCATATCTCTCACAGAAGCGAGCAAGGATACATACGCAACTGATGCAAGCGACGTGCCGATGCTCAATGATGGGCTTCAGACCATGAGCCGACACCTCCGGAATGCCCAGACCCTCATGGAGGATGAGGCTCGTGCCTGGGAGGAGGGTGTTTTGGAGGATTTGAAGCGCCAGCGAGATGCGCTTGTTAGCCTGAGGGATCTGTTCGACAGGCGAGAGAAGCTGGATAAGGATAATATTCCGCAGTTGGAGCGGCGCATCGCTGCGAACGAGGCCAAGCTTGCGGCGCTACGGTCCAAGCCAGAGGGGATGGTCAAACCGGGGGAGATTGAGAAGATTGTGGAGATGATTATTAAGGTGAGCATCCTTTCCTAGCTTTATTGAAGTCTTCACGAAGTGCTCAAACTAACAGGTTGAAAAGGACAAGGAATCGATCGTCAACCAACACAACCGGTCCGTCTTCATCAAGGAGTGCATCCGCGACGAGCTTATATACTTCCAACACACCCAGTATAATGTGTCTCGCTGGAACCAGGACTGGGCCCAAGAGCGCGTTAAGTACGCAGAGATGCTGGCTGACAACTGGCGTCGACTCATGGATGGCCTCGAGGGCATGCCCTTGGGTCCTTGAGAAGGATTCAGGGGCACGCCCTCCCATGTTGATTGAACCCCAAATTTGGGGACTCACCTCGCCCTACCGAGGGCACACACTGCACTCCCTTGCCCTTTCTCTGATCTTATGTCATGCACATGCACATATCTCTTTCCCTCGTCACTTACTTACCTAATGACGGCGTTTATGATAAGTTTGTACATGTCGCAATGAGCATGACGTTATCAGGTTGTGATACCCATGGCTCGAATGGCTTTCGAGAAGTCATCGTTGGTCCGTTTTTACTCAGGCTGTTGGCTCATGAACTGTTGTATAATGTCGGAATAGCAATGAAATATGTGTGTTAATGACCTGTGATGCTGGGTTGGATGCTGTGATGTGTGGTGTTGATGTCCTTGATTTCAACAGGATGTTATGATAACCCCTTTGGAATGCTCGGAATGCTGCCTCTTCCCGCGAGGTATTGTGACCTCCAATATGCCGCTGGATAGGCCGTAACAAGCTTTATGATGCTTCAAAAAAAGTGTCAGCTTGCCGCGCAGCACCAGGCCAACCAGCAGGAGGTTACCCCGCCAAGTCGGGCAGTCGGGCTTCATATAGCCGCCTCCACTTTTCTTCAGAACCCGTCCGGACCCCGCCATGACGTTTTTCCCCCAGCCTTCAGTGCTCGCCAGGACGTTCAGGTTCTTTCCCCGCCAATTCTCTGGAGAGTAGACCCTGGACAGCGAACGAACAGCTGGATCTGGAAACGTTCTCCAGCTTCGATAACGGTCTCTTTTCCAACAACTCTGCGAACCCGATTCTCACATCCCTGGGCCTCTCCAGCCCCTAATAACCTCCAACAGTCTCCCGCCTCGATCAACTCGTCTTCTGTCGTGATACCCGACTCGACCGAGCCGATCTCTTTCCCCACGTCAGGTCGTTCGGGTCTCACAGTCTCCTTTTCTTGGCAGGGTCCGTGTCGTCCAGAGCAGCCAGCCTTCGCTAAGGTACTTGCAACTTACATACATCGCCGCCTACTCGAGCAAGCAGACAAAAAGGGCTGTTGGGAAATAGCCTAGACCGAGATATCGAGGAGGCCCCCTTTGATTGCAGCGACAAGACTTGTTCTCGACAAGACTTGACACCACCCTGCCACATCAGCATCCGATTTGGTCACCAGCTCGGAGGGAGTACAGCCGCGAACTCTAGAAAAAACCAGAGCCCATCTCAATCATGCCCAGCATCTCGACACAGAGACAACGGGAGTTGATCTCCAAGTTTATCGAGCACACCAATGCCTCGAGGGAAACTGCACTGAATGTAGGTTTTGTCCATTCTTTGTTATTTGCAGCATCTCATCTTTGACACTGTCCCTCGCGGTCTCGCACCGTCCCGACATACACCCTTACCGCTCAAATCGCATGGCCGAGCAGAGGGTCGTCTTTCGGGCCGATACCGATGGACCTTTGATCCTTGTTGCATTTAACCTCCTGTTGCTCGTGAAAACTGACTGCGATGCTGGATGCGACAGTACCTGGCTAGCAATAACTATGACATCCAACGCGCGGTGAACCAGTAAGTCACAAATTCCTTCGTTCATGACTTTTGCCGTGTGGGCTTATTCTTGGGATTGCGAAAGGCTGGCTTCAAGTGAAGCCTCTTGGCTGGCCTTGATCTCTTACATCCCCTGCCGCCATCGCGTCCTGTGCGACGGTACGACCGTGGGACTTTTCTAAGTCCGTCGATCATAGAACCGCCAAATGTAGCAGTGCAAGAACTGCCGTCTACCGCGTTCCTCCGGGCCCGTCCGGTGTGTTAGGGCCGACCATTGGAAGGGTTTTGGAAAACGGCTTCGGCACTGTGACGCGAGTGTCTCATAACCTTCACCATCGCCGCCACCAATGCAGGCGTCCATCCATCCCTGGATTCACCTTTAGTTTCCATTTATTCTGGCCATTTTGCTTCACTTCTGCCAATTCAAGGCTGGTATCTTTGGCCGAGACATAGTTCCTTTTGCCTCCTCCTAGAAAAGGGCTCGATCGCTGGCTCCAGTGGAGTCACTCATCGCTTGGATGAATAATCCACGCGCTCATTTCACTTGTGAAACCTCGTGTGGCTTTTATCGCTATCATCCTCACCCTCACTCCTTTTTTTGTGAGAGACTCTCTTATGAGTGAGGCTGATACAGCCAATGTGCCGGCCATGTTCCGGCGTCTCTTTACTTCCTGCTTCCAAAGAAAACCTCGTCAACCTCCCGCTCCCTCAAAGTCGCCCCACTTGAAAGGTGCGACCGAGACGGACAGCAACCACAAACTTAATAATCTCCAATCACCATTATCGTCATCCAATCCCTGCTCTTCTTCACTCCCACCAAATCAGAGGTTAGAAGCCACCTCGCCAGCGCCTCAAGAGGCCCAACTGCATTCCTTGCAGGACCAACCCTCCAATATCGCTACACCCAGTATGCCCAGGACTCCCAAGCCGAAGGCGAATGCCTCTCAGCAAAAGCCTTATGCGAAGGGGACTTCGTCCGCGCGGTCCGTCACGATGTTCGATCATGTTATCAGTTGAGCTCTTGATCCCGACTGAGAGACTAACGACGCGCTTCCTTGCAGATACTTCGATAGCAAGGATGCCGGGTATGCGAGGGGATCGAGGGAAGACCCTACTGAGAAGGCCCTGAAGCAGCTGTTTGACTCGCTGTCAGGTGGTATGTTCTGCCTGCCTTGAGAGCGTTTACTGGACGCATGAGTTGACCGACTCTCAGGTGCGAATGAGCTGGGGCTCGAGCAGATAGCAGGCTATGCTGATGCCCTCGGCATCGACGCGAACTCCTTCGAGCTATTTGTCCTGACCGACCTCGTCAAGGTCGAGTCCATGGGCCAGATCACCCGCGATGGTTTCGTCAACGGTTGGAAGCAATTCTACGAGTCCAACCGCCGCGTCACCCCATCTCTCGAATCCCAAAAGCAGCACATCCGTGGCTGCATCGACCAGTGTCGCTCTAATCCAGAATACTTCAAAAAAGTCTACCGCAGCGCCTTTCTTGCTGGCAAAGAAGCCGGAAAGCGCGAGATGGAAATCCCGATCGCCTTCACCTACTGGGAGCTGCTCTTCGAGCCGACGCTGCGCGGTTGGCGTTCGACGCACGTCGATTTCTTCACGCACTGGAAGGAGTTTCTGCGGCAGCGCTTCCGCAGCGAGGAGAAGGCGCGCAAGGACGCCGAGAAGAGGCATGCGGTAGACCCGGACGAGCCGCTTGAGGTGCTGGAGACGGATGGTTGGACAAGGACGATCAGTAAGGATTTGTGGAATCAGACATTGTTGTTTGCGTATAAGACGCTTGAGGACGAGACCTTGGGGTTCTGGTCGGAGGAGCAGGCCTGGCCGGGGTTGATTGATGATTTCGTTGTGTGGTGCAAGAAGAACGGGGTTGTGAAGGGGGATGGAATGGATGTAGATAACTAGGGGGGTGGGGTTCATAACGAGGGGAGGATAATGATTTAAGGGGGCATACTGGCGGAGAGAGTGCGAATGCTAGGGTGTAGCCTAAGGCGGGAGGTCAACGAAGTGGTATGGCGCTCCGGTCCTTTTTCTCTGACTGGAGCGGCAATGTGAGTTGGTGTTTGGGCAGGGCTTGGGGATGGAGGGCAGGATGGCTAGCACCGGGGAGCTACCTTTGTGTGTTACAGTGATGTTCAATGGCGATACGACTGAACATTGCATGGGTACACAGAATTAGACTAGCAGGAACAAAGAATGGGTCTAGGTGGGAAGGCCTAACAGCATAAGTGTGATGCAAGCGAGCTGGCGGTAATTGGCGAGCCGGAGGCTTCCCGGGAGAACCTGAGAAGTCTTGTCGACACAACTGAGCCATAGCCAGCAAAACGCGAGCCCCGCGATTAAAGTCCAGATCCATTGTTTTCCAACCAGATCTTCCTCATTCCTTACTCCGTCTATCATCCCGTATGGTACACTTGAGCTTGAGTCGGAACATTATTGTACACAGAAACATTTCTCTCACATAATTCCTCTGACAAGGCTCCCAGCGACTTGGGGTATCACCAAGAACGCCGTCAGCTCAGGTCTGCTCAAATGGGTATATCCCTCCTTTTCCTGGTGCGGCACTCCTTCAGCCGGCGTGCTGCGGGTTAACGACGTCGTTTGATGTCTGTCTTCAGCTGACCGTAATGCCAGCTTATCAAGGGATAATAGCACTGACCATCAAGTCCGTCACACCCAAACCATTTCCCCCATTTTCCCCCCTTCCCCCCAACCTTCACCGGGGCCCCCCTCCGTCTTCTGCAACCTTCTACTCCAAGGCATTCCACTGAATCTGCCCGAACTTGCTCAACGTCTCGAGCTTGCCATCTCCCAACTTCACGCCACCGGACCGAATTACCCGCGGGTCGACCTTCAGCGTGTTGGTCACGGCCTGGTGCGTCTGGATCGAGCAATCATAGCGGATCACGAAGTAGTGGCCTTTGTTGTAGCGCACCTGGTTGCGCGAGACGGAGCGGGGAAGCATGAAGACGCCCCAGTTGGCGATGTCACGGATCACGCCGCCTTGTCGGAGGATGAGTTGGCCTGCGGTGAGGACGATTCTGTTTTGATCGGGAGGGGGCCGTTAGTTGAATGTGGGAGGTCGTTCGTTGTAGGAGGGATGGGAAATTGGTTGGGTAGATAGCTCGGAATATCTATGGTCTATAGAATCGGACAAGGAGGGTGGGGACGTACTCTTTCACCTCGTTGAGGGAGCCCGGACGGACCTGGAGTTGAGGCGAAAAGCCTATCAGTAATGAACCTTGTGGGAAGTGGGTGGTCTGGCGGAGCGAAGGCACTCACAATACCGATCGTCTCGTACAGCATCTTGATTGGTTTTTTTTACCACAGCGGCAGCAAGGTGTTTACCGTCAGTGAGTGTCTATCCGTTGGAGAGGTACGTCCCCTGGCGATTGGCGGCGGCACTGAACGAGCGAACGTCACGGCTTTCTCACTGTCGCTGCGCTGGATGTCTGGACTCTCTGGCCAGTGAAGGGTCGCGGTCGATGAACAAGGATCTGAGCGCATATCCTGGCGGCGGAAAATTCGGCGGCAAGTTCCGCGATTCTGCCACATGGCTCGCTGCTCACCGCCTGCCGTGTTTAGACTGGAACATGCAACAGGTACGTTGACATCGCGCTCTCAACACCAACCCAATAAGTTTCAATTCGATGTTTATTTGTCGTATTATCAGCTGATGCCAGATTTATGTGGAGATCCAGTCATACAATGATATGATTACATGTTCAAATTCCAAGTGCAGGCCGCTATGAACAAAAAGTAGTGGGCGTAAACTCAGCTTGACCTTGTTTGGGTAATCTGCAGTTGTAGTTTAAAGTTTTATTGATTACTAGTGTCTGGTGCTGTAGAAGAGTCCAGATGCACATGCCAACGGATCAGTGCACGCTGGTGTTGGAACGTCCCTGGCAGTTTTTTATTCGACTCTAACCTCGCATTGCTACTCGCGGTCGAGCCATCATTGGTAATGAGAAGGATTCACGGCGCCACGCCATACCTCACAACCACATAGTGTCAGTTTCATGATGACAACCAAGAGGTTTGCAGAGTAATAGAACCAGAGGAGACAGTCAATGTGTTTTTTTACAAAGAGAAACCTTTAATTCAACTTGAGGGGCTACCCACTGGTATTCGTATCCCAAGGATGTCGGTAACAATCGAACTAGAGCTGAATAACAGCTTCAGTTTTGACTGTCGACGTGTCAACCAGAAGAACGTTATTGTTGATCGTTTTTGCTCCTCTAGCATGTTAGTCGATCATCGCTTTTACTGTATCTTATCTGTTGGACTCCTCCTTCTGTGATGCTCTCCTTTGAGTCCTCGACAAGTATTCTGGGAGTTATGCTCGCATGGTGACAAAAACGAAAGCCCCTAATCGTCAGTGGGACTTGCATACGGATTATGGAATAGTTCAAAGATGAGCGAACAACAAGCGGCAAGGAGTGGGGTATGAACACGAAACAGCCAACCTTGAAGCAGTTCTCAGTTGACCGCTGCAGCAGGGGTAGGCCGGATGCAACAGACTTGCAGTCGATATGCCCTATTAGGATGTGACTGATGGTGCCATGCATGCAGAGTGCAGATGGTCGCCCAAGGCTCTGCTGGCTCCCGCTAGATCCAGGGCTATAAGCCGTATACTTTACCTTGGTGTAACCCCCTCCCCCAAATCAGCCTCTTCCCCAAACCTTCAATTCCCGCTGCAGAGAAACTTGTGTAACTGTTGACATCAAAATTGTGCGTCCCTGAGCACTTTAGTTTGGCATTTATCCGACTCAAACCACATCGTGGACTTCGCCTGTAATTACATATACCATGGTCGAACAGTCAAGCCACAAGACTGCCAACGATACTCCATCTGCCGGCATTCTTCCCGCATCTCACTGGGCACATGTATGTTACTCACTTCCTCATATGAATCATGAGTTTATTGATCATTTACTTATAACAACGCTCTTCTATCTAGCCCGATGATGAACCTAGCGCTGCAGGAAATGACGACACCTCTTCTCTGTACACCTCAGACTCCTTCTCGAGCACTACTTCGGTGGCAAGCAGTCTGCGCCGGTTTCGCAGTCTCCATGGCCGAACGTATCATTCGGAGATAGGCAATGCTGTGTCCTGGACACCAAACGACCAGAAGCATATCGAGATGCTCGATTTAATGCACGCCACTTGTTTGACAGCCATACATGAGAAGCTGTTTTTAGCACCTCTTGATACTGAGAAATTGAAAAGTGTCCTGGATGTTGGCACAGGCGCAGGCCATTGGGCCATGTAAGTGTGACAAACCCACCCGAGTGTCGAATAAAGTCAAGAGTGTTTCTGATTCTAACTATTACTACCGCCAGCGATATGGGTGATTTATACCCGAATGCCGAGGTCATTGGCACTGATATAACGCCCATGCAGCCGTCTTGGGTTCCTCCCAATGTGAGCTTCCAGATCGATGATGCAAACCTTGAGTGGACCTTCTCCGATAATCGTTTTGACTTCGTTCATTTGCGTTTCCTTGTTGGATGTATAACCGACTGGGATGCTTTTTATCGTGAGGCATTCCGTTGTACCAAGCCGGGAGGTTGGATAGAACATTTCGAGGCCTACGTCCACTGGTATGACGACGCGGAACCGATTCCTGAGGGGAGCACGCTGGACATCTATAACAAGGCCTTCTCGGAAGCCGGAAAAAAGGCCGGGCGTACCTTCGACGTACTTCCGGACGACATACAAAAGAAAGGAATGGAAGCAGCTGGCTTCGTCGATATTCAGGTAAAGGATATCAAGATCCCCTTCGGCCCTTGGCCCGAGGATGCGCATGAGAAGGAACTCGGTCTTCTCGCCAAAGCGTACACATTAGCAGATCTCGAGGGTATGCTGCATTCGCCTCTCCTTCCCCCCCCCACCCACCGGAGGGTACCCCCCGCGGTGAATTTTTTTATACCAGTTCCCAGTCTGAGAATTGTGTGCTAATTCTACCCAGGATGGTTGGTCTTCACCTTCACTGAAATTCTCGGCTGGGAGCCGGAATATACGCAGGTCTTCATTGCCCATGTCAGGAAAGAAATTAACAACCCCAAACGAAAGCTCTCGTTCAGATATCGTGTGGTTTACGGCAGGAAGCCTGAGACTTCGTAAATCTAAGCATTCTAGGTGATCTTTTTTCGGCTTGTTTCCATGGCTTTGAAAGAGCAACATTACCTACACCATGAAACTGGGGTTGGGCTTTTGCGGCAGCTGCGTTTGGGCCAGATAGTCATCAGTAGAAAATGTTGGTCCAAAGGCATGCAAAGATTATTGTCAGCTGGACTTCTCACTGTAGCGTAGGAAAAACAATAAACTTTAAGCGGCTTAAGAATTCAGATGCAGAAAGGTTGTTGAGGCCTATATATGTTCGGTCAAGCTGTACGCAACTCCCTGGGCGAAGAGTGAGACGAGGCACCTAAGAAGTTCAGGAACCAACCCGTCTTTAGAGTTGGGCTGTTTGCTCCTCCATTGCAGAGCAGGATCACAAGTTCAAACGACTACGTCCTCGTTCCATTTTCGATATCAACAGGAACCAGGAACCTGTAATCTTGATAATTGGCATAATTGACATTTCTGCAAGTTGTAATAGTGTGAAACATCATTAGCTACCGGTACTGCCGAGATATCAGCAAGCCCCGCGCCCATGATAGGATGCATTCAAACAGAAAGATTATGTAAGTTGAAGCGAGTAGATCATTGAATGACTGTATACATGCAGAAACTCGGGTGCGTCCACGACAGGTTCAGTGCACACATCATTCCATGCCGCGGTTTGACAAATCGCGATTCCCAATTCCAACATGCTGCCCATATCCTGAAGTTAATATACCGTGCACAACGGCAAGACTTTGCGCCAACCCTCAATTGGTTTCGGGCTTGCGACCATATACAACCCGACGTAAGAAGTAGAGATTGAGCTCCGGATCATGCAATTGCTTTCGGACATGTGCCAAAAAGACCTGGCTTTCTTCTGGCTTCCAGTTCAGGATATTGTTCAATGTGTAAAGCATCCATCCTAGGTGCATTAACTTAGTATCCTTATTCTCGCTGACTCAAGTGCATGAAGCATAGGTAGTGATGCATGTCTTAGTTCTTGGAACAGAGAGAAAGGGAAAATGCTTACCATCGAGGTCTTCCATGAATGCAGCCTTCGTGATGATGCCGAGCTCTTTCTGGAGCTCATCTTTTGGCCAGTTCCCGAACGGCACCTTGATATTTCGAACTTGGATGTCCGTAAAACCGGCGGATTCCATGCCCTTTCTCTGGAGGTCGTCTTGGTATAAGGTGAACGAACGGCCTGATTTTTGTCCCGCTTCCGCAAAGATAGCTTCTAAGCGACCTAGCGGACTATCCGGGGGGATCGGCTTGACATCGGATATGTACTTCAATTGTACCTCCGTCTGTTCGAACCAACCGCCAGGCTTGGTACAACGGAACGCCTGTTTATAGAAGGCGTTCCAATCAACAATACAGCCTAGCAAGAAACGCACGTAGATAAAGTCGAACGTATTGTCTGGAAATGTCCATTCGAGATTGGCATCATCAATCTGAAAGCTAACATTGGGGGGGACCCAGGATGGCTGGATTGGGGTGATATCGGTACCAATGACCTCCACATTAGGATGAACATCACCAAAATCACTAGGAAAGCACAGTTAGAATTGCCCACGAAACGAGATACAATGGTTACTTGAAGTAGAATAGTCAAAATCCATCATTAACGTAAGAATTGTGACTCTCACTTACATTGCCCAATGTCCAGCGCCGGTGCCAACATCGAGTACCTTTTGTATCTTGGCCGAGTCGAGAGGGGACAGATGGAGTTTTCCATCCATTGCCAACAAGCATGAGGCATGTCTATAATAGAAACAAGCACTAGTTAGTGGAACGAGCAACTTGACGTCAATAGACTCTGCGTTTGATGAAAACCGTACACTAGGTCCTGAACCTCAACATGCTTCTCATCATTCGGGGTCCATGACTGGGCATTTCCAATCTCCGAATGATAAGTACGACCATGAAGGCTTCGGTAGTGCCGAAGGCTGCTTGCGACAGATGTGGTGCTCGAAAGAAAACTACTCCGAAACGATGAAGTGTCACTTTGTTCATCCTCAGGCTCCTGCGTGGTCTTCTACATCTCGACGCAAGGTCACTTAGTGAGCAGGTGATAACACACGAGTAATTTCAAAGGACTGTCAAACATACCTTCCCCCAATGAGATGCCGGGAGAACACCTGGATTATTATCTGACTTTCCCATTGTTGAGGATGAGATCAATTGAAGGACCTGGTTTGCTTAAGATTCTTGACGTATGTTATAGGAATAATAGTTGATGGACAAAGAAACCTGCAAAGAGACAGCTTTTGTATGATTTTGACGGAGAAGTTTAGCGAAAGCTCGGAAGGCTGGCCGCTTTGACGATCTTGGGTATCTTAAATCCTCAGAGGTAACGTTCTCGCTTTGGTGACAGAACCGAGTGACCTCGGGGGACTTTCCCGATAACCCCTGCATGCATCGGAGGGGTTCCTCATGTGGGGGTGTTTTCTGCAGGACAGCAGCAGCCGAGCTGCTGTGATTGCAGCATCAACCTACATATTGTTACATATTTTTATTCTTCTATGGCATTGTATATGCATATGCTGGTATGCAACAGGTTCTGTTGGTTCTGAACTTGATAAGGGTGCATGTGCTTGGTTGCTGAAGAGCAAATATCTGATGATTCCAACTGCATGTATGCATTAACAGCTGCTTGAACCGTGGGGGAACTTTGGTTACGAGACGCTGAGGCATGTTGGTATGATTGTATACATGCAGATGTCCATGTGAGATCCGTAGACAACAGCCACGTCGCCCTGTCGGCCTTCGCTCTGTTCGCTCTGTAGGCCGGGACACCGTCTGTGATTGAATACCTACACCTTCAGAGCAAAATGAGTACTGGTGATTTATTGAGACGTGTTCGTACCTTTAGTTGAGAGTCAACATTCTACAGTAGCACCAGACGCCAGGCTGCAGAATTTTCTCTTGCCAACAACTCTATCGTTGCGGCCATCGACATTCTTGAACCAGACAACTGCTCTCGAGATTGTGACCACGTCCTTAACGATGTTGGAGTCAGCTAACAATTCTGGCATCTTACCAGCTTCTCATTGGGCAAATGTATATTCTCCCCTCTCTTCGATGTCAGTTCAAGCAAGTTAGGAGAATTCTTTGGGCGAGGGGCAAGCCCACAGGCATAGGATACGTAATCAACAGGATTCGGATATGTCAACTGACTCTTTTGCACATATATTCTAACAACGCAATCGCAGCTCGGGATCGAGGCAGTGTAGCAGGACAAGGAAGATGAATGGTCCGATATTTCTTCGGTACGGGGTAGCCTTGCATCAAGCACTACCTCCATCGCAAGCAGTCTCCGCCAATATCGAAGCCTTAATGGCCGAACGTATCACTCTGAGATTGGGCAGGCCGAGTCATGGACCCCAAACGATGCAAAACACGTCGAAGTATTGGGTCTCTTGTATGTGATCGGGTTGCTATCTGCGCATCGTTGTTTCAGAAACTAATCAGGCTCTGTCCAAGACATGTTTCATGGTTATTAGCCTTGGATGGGAAGCTTCATCTCACTCCTCTCGATGATACAAAGCTGAAAAAGGTCCTTGATGCTGGAGCTGGTGGAGGGCATTGGGCAATGTAAGTATTGAAACACCTATAGTAGTTATATGTAAGCTAATCAGTTCCCAGAGACTTTGCCGACCTTCATCCAAACACAGAGGTTATTGGCACGGACATTACGCCAATCCAGCCATCTTGAATTCCCCAAACCTAACTTTCGAAATCGATGACGCCAATCAAGACTGGACATTTCCAAGCGATTCCTTTGACTTTATTCATATCCGTTTCCTCCTTGGCTGCATTTCAGACTGGTATGCCTTCTATAAGGAGGCCTTCCGTTGCACCAAGCCCGGTGGCTGGCTTGAACACCAGGAAGTTGATCCGATTTGGCGTAGCGACACACCATTCCCCGAAGATAGCCCTCTAGGTCAGCTTAACAAAGTATACCCCGAGGCTGGAAGGAAGTCCGGACGTTCCTTCACGCTATATGCTGACAACGTGCAACAAAAATGCATGGAAGCCGCCGGATTTGTGGATATCCAAGTTATGGACATTAAGGTTCCGTTCGGGAACTGGCCAGAAAACAAACAACAAAAAGAACTTGGTATCGTAACAAAAGCTGTTACACTGGCAGATTTGACGGCAAGTCTCCCCTTAAAATTTCAGAACCAGGCTTTGAGCACAGATATCCTTGTTATATCACATCAAACGAATAATCGCTAATTTTATTTCAGGGTGGTTCTTATATGCAATGTGTGAGACGCTGGGCTGGAAAAAAGACGAGGCCCTCGTTTTTCTAGCCCATGTCCGGAAGCAGTTAAATCAGCCAGGATTGAATCTTTACTGTATACGTCGTGTTGTCTACGGTCGTAAGCCAGAGACTTGCTGAAAGCCGGTCGAATGTAGCTTGGAGGGAAATGCAGTGTGTTTTGGTCTAGCCATTGAATCAAAACTTGTTATTCTCAACAGCCCGTAGTCAAACTCCGCTGTGGACTCGAATGTAAAACTAATGCTCCGGTTTATGTGCCCACCCATACTGTGTAATCCCTCCTGCATGAGTAGTCCGAAATATACACCGTGTATCGTCTTAAAAGTTAAGCAGATGCCACTGGGTACGACGTCATGCACTGCGTAATTCAGCATGCAATGTTGACCTAGCTAACGAAAAGTTGCATTGCATGCTGCGTGGGCAAGTGATGCGTGCGGAGATATGTGGCAGGGTTCAGAGTTACCCGGATGCCTGGTCGAGGGGCAGTTGAAGTGGATATATAAGGACCTTGAGCATGCCAGCCAAAGATAAATCAGTGTCTGATTGAACGGATCGCTTTCCTTCTAACATCGGATCATTGCAGACACTCAAGCCTTTTAGTGAAGCCACTTCTGGCCAATATCATTTTCCACTCTTAATAATGACACAGAAATCCAATGATCCTGGCATTCTTCCAGATTCCCACTGGACAAATGTAAGCTTTGATCACAAATTCCCTACTGCTCCCCCGTCATATTCTTATTTTCTTACACTGTTTATGATCTCAGCTCGACCCTGTGGAAATTGAAGAGGGTCCGGACAGCAAAGAAGATGCAGAGTCGATTCTCACGAGTACTGCTTCAATAACAAGTAGTCTTCTGCGCTTCCGCAGTCTTCATGGCCGGACCTTTCACTCTGAGCTTGGTAATGCACAGGCCTGGGAGCCAAACGATAGAAAGCATATCGAGTCATTAGACCTCCTGTATGTTTTTCTCCGCTTGAGCATTGGCCAATTTTTGCTTTTCCCTAAGGCCTATCCGGATCAACTAACTCAAGTACACTCATGCAGGCATGCCTCCAATCTGCTAGCAATGGACGGAAAACTGCACTTTGCCCCTCTGGAATTTCCAAAGGTTAAAAAAGTTCTCGATCTTGGCACAGGTGCAGGCCATTGGGCAATGCAAGTGAAACCATCATCCGATAAATAAACAGCCTTCTCGTGGCTAACGATTTGCAGTGATTTTGGTGATCTTCACCCTGATGTCGAGGTAATTGGCACAGACATTACACCTATCCAACCAACCTGGGTTCCCCCAAATGTCAGCTTCCAAATCGACGATGCAACCCGCGAGTGGACTTTTTCGGAAAACACATTCGATTTCATTCACATCCGGTTCCTGCTTGGATGCGTCGTCGACTGGGATGCTCTTTACCAGCAGGCCTTCCGTTGTCTCAAGCCTGGTGGCTGGATTGAGCACCAGGAAGTTTCTGCACACTGGTATTCTGAGAAGGGAATCGACGAAGATAGTCCGCTTGGTCAATATCCCAAGATCTATCGGGAAGCTGGGAACAGAATGGGTCGTACCTTCATGCTTTATGAAGACGAAATCCAAAAAAAAGGCATGGAAGCCGCTGGGTTTACCGATGTTCACGTCCGAGATATTAAGGTTCCATTTGGCGACTGGCCAGAAGATGAACACCAAAGAGAGATCGGCCTTATTACCAAGGCTGGAGCGATGGCAGACCTTGACGGTATGTTCTTTTCCCATATCTTATTCATTAACACCTAGAACTAATCACGATCTCTTGCTCTTAGGATGGATCATTTATGTATTGAACGAGGTTCTCGGCTGGCAGCCTGAGGCGTCGCAAGTTTTCCTAGCCCACGTGCGAAGGCAGCTTAGAGAACCAGGATTAAACCTCTACTGGATGCGTCGTATCGTATATGCTCGCAAGCCTGAAACTTCCTAAGCGCTTTCTGAATGAATTCAACTCAATTGTTCATGGGATTTGGGATAATGCGGAAGCCTCAATGAGTGTGTTTTCTATTTCCAAGGCAAGCGAGCTTACGCTGGTCTCGCAATTATTTAGACAATGTATACGAGACTCGCATTTTGAGGCGATCTTTTAGAAGTCAGTTTGGAATTGTTGCAATCTATATGTTACTATCTCTTTGTTTACATTGACTGATCGATTCCGAGAACTGGTCACTGTTTGGGGTTTTTCTCTTCACGACACTTAATTCTCTTATACCAGAAACACATCTAAAGTCCGCTCAACAGCCCGGTAGCTCAGTAATTTTACCCCTAGGCTTGCTCCTAAGTGCTGTAAATGCCATATATTCTTCCATTTCTCATCCTTCTACCCATGTCCTCTTTGTCCTTTATCCTGCGCTCCTTCCCCCCACCCTCCGACGTTCTTCCTTTTTTTCTTCCTGCAGCTGTTCTGTGGTCCATGTTATTAGCCCTGTTCTGCAACCTCTAACCCAATTTCAACATTTGATTCTAGAATCTGCTCCTTGGTCCATGCCCTGAACAGCTAAGTGGCTTTTGAAACGCGGTCGAAAAAGGGTGTCGATATTGGTCACGAAGCTGGAGAGGACGATCTACATCAAACTGTAGCTGGCTTTTAGGTAGAGAGGTTCATCTATTAAAGCCAAGGTACCAAGAAGCAAGGGAGCTATCGAAGTCATCCTCCCAAAGGCTAGAACTGCAGCAGCGATGAGGGGTGGGTGAGTGTTTGGAAGTGAGTTTGACTGATGCAATAAGGGATGAACCCTATAATGTTATCTTAAAAACAATTGAACCACGACGCATGATCAGGAGACTCGTCAGAGTATTCGGTACGCGAGCTAGTCAATACCGAGGGACAAAAATGAGAAAGCTCTTAGCTCAGAATATTGGCGTTGCGGCTTGAGGGGCTTAACTGGATGATTGGTCAACGGCAGTCCACAAAACCTGAAGGGAGAAGTGGATCTTAAAAAATATAATGCTTTCCTGACACCAGACCGACCTCTTCCACCTCTTCCGCTCCCCTGAGCACAACTGATGTTCCAAGGAGGGCTAGGCACAATGAAACGGTAGTCACCGTTTAATCTAGAGGTTGATACACGAGATGTGTATATAGTGCAGTTTAAGCAGCCCATAATCACCTCTTGGCCGCCCGTCGTGGGTACGGCCAAGCACTCTCCAGGGCGACATGGGTCAAAATTATACTACAATTCAATTTAATTCAAGTCGATATATGAAATCACTTGAGCGGACGTCCCACCCCCTTCTCCTACGTTTTCAAAGCCCTACCTCTGTGGAAGTCAACGCTGCTGTCTTACTACCTCTATTATCCATTTTCTTCTAGCTCTCCTTTCTGCCTAAACCGCGATATCTCACGACTGCGAAGCCGATTTCCAGTTCCGCGCAGTCCTCAATTTCGAATAAGCAGTGCCACTGGATGGCTGCAATGCCTGGTGAGAGAAGTAGCAAAGCTTGCGAATAGCAACATCTACCATGACATCAACACGTCCAGAGCAATTCTGAGGTCTCTGCATGTTGACTCTAGCCGGCTGGTTGCTGAAGAGCTCGTTCCCGTTACAACCGTTGCTGTTAGCTGCAGATAGCCAGCAGGTTAGCTGCTTCTGTCTTAGGCATTGTTGACTCGTTCGTGCCGCCTTATCTCTCCGTCAACACCTATCTCTATGTCGCCCCACTCCCTAGGCGGCGTGTGGGGAAACAAGCCCGGAGTTGTACCTGCTGATCGAACAGTAACACGCCACGTCACTTCTCAAGTAACGAGTATTCTCGACAAGACATAGGCAGGTACACGGTATGCGACTTCCTTTCTGTCTACGCAGGAGCGTTGACTGCGACCAAGCTCCGGAAGCTTGGTGATTCGCGTCGCGACTCGTAGCCAGGATGCCGGAGATGTGGTCTGACCCAGTGACCTCTCACTGCGAGCCTCGAGGAATCGTTTCGCTGAGGGCTGCGGCTCCATTAGAAGCTTTTATCAAAGATGACAGAATGAAAACTGTAAATTACAACAGAATTCAACTGGTATTGATATTTTAGAACTCTAAAGACTGCCTAAATGCATCGCAGATCGCAATAAGGAAGCTCGGTTTCACAGTCGACGTTATGGGTCCGTTTTCGGCGCAGGTACTGTACCCGGACCGGAGTTTCTCCAACGTACAGGTCCACTTTCTTCCCGTGACCCGGAGACCGCGAACCCCGCTTTACAGCTTAGACTAGCGCCTTCCGTTTCAATCGGGACCGCATCTTCCGTGCCTGTTTATTTTCACGATTAACACGTGTTTTTGGGTCATTGCATGTGATCGCGGGCAAGGACACACACTGGTGCTCGGCCAGAATACTCATTGCCACTTTCCCCTCCTCGGAAGTTCTCCTGAATTCTCCCAGGTTATTACACATTGCTAAGCAGTCACCATCCAGATCGAAATTCACCGCAGCAGCAACACGCGTTTTAGATTCAATCACCAACATCAGACAGAGTCAGCTATCATGTTTTCCATCACCTCTTTTGAGTGGCCCTCCTGCTCTTATGTCGGTCACACCCACGGCGCGGTCCTGTCGACTCCTCGCTGGCTTTGGAAGGGGATTATGCGACTGAAGCAAGAGAACTATGCATATTTTAATCACAAATACCCATAAGACGGGCGGCAGTGTGCTTTCATTGGTCTACCCACAGATTGGATAAAAGGAAGCGGCCGCACCGCTCCATGGCCTGAATCAAGTCCTTTCGTCTTACCTCCCATTCATCCCAAAGTCACCGGCGAGTTGCGAAATTTTGGCCCACTTGTTTTTAGCGACATGGTCGATCGGATTGAAAACAGGAGCTGGATCTGCAGCTTCAATCTTTTAAAGAATTCGGTCGGATCTTTGGATGGCACGCTGCGATGAAGCAGCCAGACTTTTGGGTCCAACTGTATACTGCTCGTGCTGTCGTGGGTCCGCCGATTCTGACGCCACTGCTGCTGTCGTTGGAGGCTCTTCTTCTGGCCCCTTCACTCTGCTTCTCTCCCTCTCTCCTCCCCCCCAAAATGACTTTTGAATCGAATCACCAATGGGATCTCCAGCCGAGAAGAGTCCAGCTGGCCCGCCCGAGCTGCCCTTCTCCGCCAGCAGTTTTGTTCCGTTCCCGAGGTTGCACCCCCAGGATCGGTGGGAGAACCTGCTGTTATCAGTCGGCCAGCCCCACGCTTTTCGTCCACTTCGTCTCCGGCCCCCGCCACCCGTCGTGGCTTGTGCCTTCTTCCTCAGCCGCTTGCCCGGCCTCGGTCTCCTCACCTCCTCTCGTGCCGCCCACACCTTGCCCCGAAAGGGGCTCACTTTCATCCTCCTCCGCTGCTGCTGAGACGCGGCCGCAGCAGCAAGTGTAGGCACGGCACCGGAACCATCTCCATTGAGCAACAAGGCCCTGACTCGAGGAGAGTAACGGGTCTTAGCTCTCCCACATAGGGTGGGATGCTTGGTGTGTGGCAGTTGGTGCAACCGTCGGCTTGCGTTTTTTAGGGCCCCATTTGGTTAACTTGGTGAGGAGGTCTTGATGTGTTTGGTTTTTCTTGCGCTCTTTTGTTTACGATCTTTCTATTGGAGTGGGATATGGGCACGGATGGCATTGTTTCGGTTCTTCTCTGGTTTTTGGCAGAGTTAGGGGCAGAGTTAGGTATTGTCGATGGACAGGGTTAGAGGTAGGAATATGGTTGATGGAGTGTGTTTATGGTATCACATGGGAGCATGGTCATGATTGTGGGTTAGGTGGCATGGAGAGAGAAAAGAGTTTTTCGTCATCATTTTTCCATGTGTCTTCGGTGTGTGATATTGTACTCGCTTCCAGTTCCTTCCCCGTGTGTATTTCCAGATTGGTCAGACCAGATGTCCTCAATTCTTTGGGTCCATAAGCCCCGATCGGTAGTTGATTCCCCGAATGCCTTTGTAACCCAGAGACTCAGAGTCATCGGCATGCTCACCCAATCATGTGCGTCGAGCCCGATTCCAGCCGGGGGATCGACAGCCTTTGGACTTCACCGTACCCTGATAGTGAGTGCAAAGATCTTAAAAATATATGACTTCATTTGGCTGTACGGTTGATAGTCCCATTACCTCTAGCAACCCGGCGTACGCAATATTGCGGCCCTGAAACGATACTGCGATACTAGGGACCTCTCCGTTAGTTAGACTCCGGCTTGAAACCATAGATAATGCGGCAGACGAGATAACAATGCATCTTGGGACCGTTGAGTTACGGAGAGCTGTCTCAACTCTGCCGTCCAGCCCATTATCGCTTGATGCATACAATCGTCAGCAAGTGTCCTCCCAGATGCAAACCATTAGCATACGGATTCGTACATATTGGCACGATAGAAGCTTGTGGACGAAAGGACTGGAGTCCTGCAGGTCAAGAAGCCTGGGAATGAAGAGAAAGACGAGAACGTGCCGTCAAATCTTTAGGAAGACAACTATATTTCTGATCCACTGTTGGAGATCTTACTCTGCTCCTCAGACCAAACCAGTCCCCTTACGATGGAATGGTTAACTCCAGCCCTCGCTGTCTTTAACGTTGACAAAGCCTCTTTCTTCCCGGGCCATCTCGTTCTTCGGCCGGATTATCTTCGAACGGTTGGCAGCTATCGTAATTATGTTCCATCTTTTGGCCTTCCATGCTGACTAATAGATACGAAAATTAGTTGGTTGTTCTTGTCATCGTCAATTTGGAAGGATAGATTGGGTCATGGGATCCATCGGGATTAGATCAGAGTTAGCCATATCCGTGCCAAGAACTATGGTGGAGGAACGTATGGCAGTAAAGTCTCTGGGACGAGAAAGAGTTAGCGTAGGGGGCTTGGTGATGGAAGGGGGAAAGGTTGGGTGTGAGTTCTTGGGATGACGGGGGATGAACTTGGAGGAAGGGCAGAAGCTTGGGGGACATAGAACATTCATCATCCCGTAATGCACTACATCGGTACTTCGGTGTGCATCCTCTCCTTTCGTATCCAGGACTGGGCATTGCCAGTGTCGGGATGATGGGTGTGGCCATGTAGGCTTCGGAATCGTAACACATTGATTGTGCTAGAGGGCTGTGCTTGACAGGGGAGAGGATACAACGTTTTCGTAGCCCTTTTCGCCTGGTATCTTTTTTTGTGTTCGAGCTCTAGTTGCGGTCGAGCTATTAAAAGAAGTGATAACCCTCGAAGAGGGGGCATTTGTCAAAGATGACAGGTCTGTGTCCAGTGAGAAGCGGGTAGAAGTTTGCTTCTATGGCTGTTGATGACGCCATTGTAAGTGTAGAATATGGCCAGCGCGAGAGTTGTCGGTGCGAAGGGCGAGTAATGACTTATGAATCAACGACGGTCAGTTTGTGTGAGTAAGGTTGAAATTTGACTGGAGCAGCCTTTCTGCTATATCTTTGTTAAGACTGTTCGTCAGTGTGTCGTCGAAGTCAAACAGACCACTGCGCATGAAAAGGCTGCAAACATAGGTAACTCTGACAGCATTTCTGCGTCCAATTGGGCAATTTTTTCCGTAACACAGCGTCCAGGGACCGGCAACGAGTGCTGCAGTGGCTACGTAATGTTGTGACTTGGTTGTTGTTGCAGTTTGAGGGTCGGTAGACCGCAATATCATGGGTTCTGTTGGTCGAAAAGCTTGCTGCTGTTCTAAATGAGAGGCTGGAACCCGGCGATGATCTCATGATATCGGTTACAACTGGCCGATCATGATAACGATGCAAACAAGACTTAGAAGTGCTCAAGCAGGGATGGGTCCATGTTTGTAAGTGTGCTTCGAGGTCTCGACTATGCCAACGATGCTGATCACTCTCAACAACTCAATGGGCAGTTTGATCTTCAGTTTTCTTGTGAAAGTCACGAGAATTATAGCTTGAATCCTTCTTCCATGACTTTCGCGATCTTCTAGTTCTCTTGACCCATTTTCAACAAAGTACATCGATATCCTGCTTCTCTGTGTTGCTGCGCTACACGACCAAACACATAAAGGCTGTGTTCGATAGGATCTGCTGAGTCCTGGCTTTATCAGAGTTCTCCCAACAATACTGCATCTCGCTAGGATGGAGCTAAGTTATATTATATTGTTAGTCAACTCAAGACTCTTGAGATAACTAACTAAGCTCACTTTAGGGATACAAAGTGGGACCATGGAAACCGTTTTGGGTGGAACGATAGTAATGCGCTATGTGAGCTAGCCATCTGCTGGCCGCGTCTCACCCAGTAACGGCCCGTCTCCACATCAACCGGTGGACAATCGGAGAGTCGAGGTGTGCGATCATGCCCCACACCTCCGAGGTGGGGCCGAGCCGTGGGTCCTTTTTGGGTCGGAGCGGCTGGATCCGCAAATTCGGGGCGGCACCCGGTATACTTGCAGGAGATAAATGGCATGGGGGCCAAAACACTCCTTTATGGCCGCCACACTCTCGTGTTGGATGTGTTGGTGTTTGGATGGGAGCGACAGGTGCTTGCGGAGAACAGCTCTAAGTGTTTGTCATGATATGCAGGCGTGCGGCAAAGCGGGGTGTTTTCGGGATACGGAACTCCACTTTTTGGAGCTGGGTAGGGGGAGGAATAGAACTTGTCGCTCATGGACCCTGAACCTTGTCAGGGGAATGTACCGGGTAGGTTACACAGAGATGCACGGTTGAACGGGCTCTTAGCGTTCAGGGCTGGGTATAATGGCCATCATTGCTGATGAAGTGAGTCTAACTAAGTACACACTGAGATTCAAGATCTTAACAAAGATGTGCAAAGAACAGAGAGCAATCTAGATGCGAAGAAGACAGGAAGAAACAACACACCAAAGTCCTACGAAGTCTATCTCATCGTCTCGGATCCGATCAACCATGGCATGTTAAGAAGTTGTTGGAGGAATAGACGAACAATCAGCGCCTCAAGCGCTAAGAAGAGAAGATCAAAACCTCAGCTATTGTTGAAGTGCACCCTGATATCGCGTCGCTCTGTTGGATATCACGGTTAATAAAGATCATGTCCAACTTATTGAGTCCGGGGTTTTTACTCACCTCTCCCTGACTGCCTCCGATCATCTACCCCCTAAGACCTCCCCCGGTTTGTATGTCCCAGGGGGACAACACCATCCTCAATGCTCACAAGTTGGTATATTTCTTGAGCAACTCCTCACAGTCAGGGCAAAGCCCATAGCTGATGCCAGGAGTGACACGATGCTGGTTGCTCTTGGTAGGCTGGCAGGGACCATAGGTGTGACGCGTGTATTCCTCACACGAGTAGGGCACCTTGACGATGACGGAGTGCTTGCACTGCTCGTAGTAGATGTTGTTCCACCAGCACATCGTGAGGGAGTTGACGGATGCAGTTGAGTAGTGATGATCGAGCGAGACTCGAAGGTGCTTGTTGGTTAGTCAAGGATGAGTGCCCAAATATCGGACCGGACGCTGGTGACCGTGTGTAGGATGTCTTCCTTAGTGCCGAACCTGCTAAGAGCGTTCTTATAGCTGGCTATTCTCTGTTTTCTCCGATATCTCTGAGCTGCTGACGTCGTTGGTGAGGAACCGAGTCCTTATGGGAAGACCAGACGGTCCTTTTATGTCCCTTCACCGCAATTGCGATGGGAGGTAGCTTGGAATACCTATTGTGAATCAGGAGAATAGTGTGATGGGCTGAGACATCGACATGGCGGAGGGCATGTGCCCCATACAGCGTGACTGGTGACAGATCGGACTCCACATCACTGAGGGCGACATACAGATCTTTTAGACATATAGCCAACAACATATGCATGTTGGACGTGGCTTAAGGAGAGATCTATCGAAGCATCTCGGTGCGGCAGTGCCCCGTCCCAGCGTGAACAGACTGGTTAAAAGCAGGGCCTTCCCATATGGGAGACTACTCACACGGCCGCCATGGCTGCTGCAAGGCAAATAGGTAGTAAAGCCGTATCATGGGGGTTAGGAATGCCACTTCGCTATGGGAAGGGGGTTGCATCTTCCTGCACCAACAACATAGTTAAAAGATGGCGTAGAAGTGGCCATGTGGATTTAATGCTAGCAAATATGTCCATGGCTGCCACAGATCGAGACTTCTTGGAGTAGAGGGTGCCTTAAACGTGCAGGTAGCGAGGGGGCGGTGCGACGTTGCGACCAGATTAAAAAATGCAAAGACGGCAGCCGGGCAGGCAAGCCAAAGATCGAGACATGACAAGACGCTGTTGCGAGGCTCAATACATTCTCTAGCTCCAGCTCGGTAACGTTTGTTGGGAATCAGTTGAACCCTGGATGTGAATGCCGGTAACCTCTGCTTCGGGCTAGCCTGGAGGCACGGGGCTGCAGATAGGGTCGCATGCGGCAGACAAGGTCGGTGTGGGTCAGTTGGGTCGCCGAGATGGTCGCGGAGGGCGAAGTTGCGATGGAGATTGGAGTCCGGCATTCACGTAGGCGCATTTTAGAGCCCGATAGACGCAATAGGCGCCCAGCCCTCATCTTCCGATACAGAACCGTTGTAATGATTGGTGGAATACCGCGTTAATGACTTCGAGTATGAACTCGTGCTCGTCTCCATGATGGAGCTGATGGCGCAGCCGCGATCATCCCAAGGTTACACAGGATTTCAGGTCCTGGAAAACAGAGAGTGCTAGGACATAACGCGAAACTACATGTTCGACAACATGGCATGATTCTTCAAGAAACGCCACATATGCAACCATCGAGCCTCCGAACATGGGGATTCAGCCCAGTTGCCCCAAGCTTGACCGGCTCAGAGTTCGGCAATTAATGTCATGACGATCTTGAAGACTACGGCGCTTGGCACAGTCTGTAAATGTTTATATTTTCCGCTTTTTACTTTGATGTGATTAGTTTGTAACAAGAACTGAAGACGTAAAGAACGATGACATCTCTTCAGGGAACCGTTTCGCAAGTTTGGGGCTTGAGAGTCGTGAGTCTTCCACTGGATTTCTTTTTATGGTTCTGGGATTCTGTTGAACCAGTGTGGACTGGGTTTTTGGCCGCAGTGCACCCTCAGGGGTGGGATCGGTCGAAAAATAGAATTCAATTCAATTCAATTCAATACTCCAGCATACCAGTCTATATGTTCAACTAAACGTCTCAACTGTAGATCTCTTTCTGGTTGCCCGAAGCTTTTTTTTCCTGATCCGAGTCCTTGTAGAAACTCGATGATTTGCCGAGCAATAAGCTGAGTTTCTCTTCATTGTACATGCAATGGCTGACTTGGCCATGCGATCTCTAAGCCATCAGCTTAAAAGCTGTCGCGTTGTTGGCCGCAGATGTCGATAGTAAACCCTTGGAAGCTTCCATGTCGGCGGTGGCTGTGTTTTCTCAGTAGTATCCTTGTAACAAGTGATAATGAAGATCTTCGAGACCTCAAATTGACTTATACTTCTATTCGAAAGACGTAGTCCAAACGATCCCATTTGCCTCAATTGAGATATATGTGAGGGCCAAGCACATCACCATCACAAGCTCAATGCAGTGGGAAGGTTGATGGATCAATGCGACGGGAAAAATGCAAAATCCAAAATGCGCGTACTGGGGGAATGATCGAAACGGCTGGTTCATCTAGATTGGTCACTTAAGCGCCGACCGCACATTCGCGGTGGTCGCATGCAGAGGATGTGTGGATGCAGCTAACAGTTGCCCCCAGTCGCGGTGGCTCCTCTTGGCGCCAGCCTCGTCCTAAGTCAGGCACCTAGTACGAGGATCGTGTGACTGTGCTAGGGTTATGGATGCAAGATCAGTTTGTTTGCTTTAACACCTTTCTAGAAGCCCAAGATCCAGAAATGATGATCATGGCCGCTTTAACCGGGCTATCGTTTTTGTTTCTTGTTAATAAGACGACGTTGCAGACAAGATTAGAAGATAAAAAAATGCATTATTCCCTTTGGACAAGCCCATGGGTAATATGTCTAATCCGCAGGCTTTTAACGTCGTGTAACCAGTGTCACTCGATGTAAGCGAGTAGAAGCTGACAAGCACGATCCTACCGGCATACCCGGTTAGATTCGCAACCGGTCAATATAGAGCCCAGATTGCCCTTATATTCTCAGGAAGCGAGCTGACAAGTCAATAACCTAGAAGACAGTTATGGACTGGTGAGGAACCCAGTCTTGTGTGTATATGAGTTGGCAGGCAGGAAAGTAGAGATGATGTCCCAGTCATTCTCGATTTCTCCAACCTCTTTTAACCAGGGGTTTTGTCAATTGTGCACATACTATCCTGGTGATGATCGATCTGACCGAAGATGGATACCTCAATGATTTACCGCACATTACTCTCCAGCCTCATGATCACTTTCTTTCTGCCTGTGGCGTCTGCTCAGCGGGATCACTTCCCAGGTGCCCCAGCCTGTGCATGGGAGGGCACCCGGCAGGCAACTGACGCATTTATCGAGGCCCTCCTGGCACCAAGCGAGACAATCGACTTTCTATCAACCTTCCCTCTCTTCACAGCATCTCCCAACTTCAAGTATATAGAAAACGGCAAGCATATCGCTTTCCTGGGTGAGGAAAGCCTGATCCATGCGTGGCCAAACGAGGTCGCAGATACACTGCAGGATGCCTACGTGCACAGTATTGTCGATGAACAAGACAGATGTACCGGCTTTGTGAAGATCATTGTTCCCCTAGGGCGAGGAAAGACAGGCGGCGAGGGTGAGGACATGAAGTCTGTACAAGCGACAAATGCGACAGCAAGAAGTTACCTAGCTGTCGGTGCATATCTGGAATATAGCTACGATGAAACTCGCCCTGGACTGGAGGCCGTCTTGGCCGAGGAGATCAACTTGGTTTACGCCAGGCTGCAGCCTGCTTCTTCTACAAAACTCCCTGATAATGCTGACGCAGAAAACCTCTTGCAGATCATGAAGAAAGAGCCTTGGGGTGTCGTCGGGACGCCCGAGCAAGACAACGTTCAGCACTTGCAGGCAGTGGCAGAACGGTATCTAAATATTGTTGGCGGGGAAGAGAACTTCCAGGATAGTACCGATGTACAAGCTGTAAGTGAGGATGACTCAGGGGAAGAACTCTGGGGCAAGCCATGCTCAAGGCTAGAAGGTACGGTGCTCACTGTTCCGGGGGAGACCGAGAGATGTGGTAAGGGGCTGCAGCTGCCCCCAGCAGGGGAAGGCAAGGGCATCACGGACAGAAAATGGACTGTGGATGAGGCACTCGGTGCTGTTGGGGTGGTAGCGAAGGATGAAAACAAGGGAGGAATATCAACAGTGATAGAGCTGAGGGTTGAGGGAGGAAAGTTGCGGTATGTCCATCAGTTTTGGGCGAGTGAGCGATGATAACGGAGAAGCAACTCCAGAACACAGTCGGAAACGGGATGTTGTACAGCAATTTCTGAGCTCAATTATGTCGTTCTGATCATGGAAAGAGGTTTTTGTGTGAAGATGTGGGAAGCGTTTCAGCGATGACTGTGATGCCGCTGAGCGATGTGTGTGCATGTCTCGATGATGGTGATGCCACGTGTGGCTGCTGTCATAGGGTTCATCTGAGATTGATCTCTACGAACTTGCAATACCGAGGCTTCAATAAGGCTGATCGGAACCAAGTTTGATACTTTTTGTAATTCTCTATAGGAAACTGGCGGAGTCCCCCAAGTTGGCAACCAGGCCGCATAACAGGCCGCATCGGTTGAAACCCAGCTGGCCAGGCGTTCCTCAACGACAAGGCATTTTCCAAGTCACTTTCCGTGATATGTCACATGTTCTTGAGCCCCTTGTCTCTTTATGAGTCATTACTGTCTTGATTTTAAACTACGAATGCTATCTAGGTGACATGGATCTGACCGTGACTCGGGGTGGTATCTGGTGAGAAACTTCAGAAGCTGTGTCTTGCGACGGGTTTCTTAATTGGTTGTGGAGTATGATATGCCGTAAATGATGCATTTAAAGCCAAAATCAGAAGAGATTAGAAATTAGATGATGGGGAGTTTCCTGAGGATATGCAACTTGCGGTTTTCAGACCGGCCGCACCCATATCATCAACTCGCTCTTTTGTTTCATTACTTCCCGGAATAACTCCAAGTTGGCCTGTTCAAGGGCCGGATAGACCGTTGGGCGGGGTAGTTCACCTGTTTCTTCACTTATGCCGCCGTGCTCGACCGCAAACGCATGCATATCCTGCCGGAATTGACAGATGTTGGCCGTTTCCACGCCAGAAATTTGAGAGTAGGGCGCTAAATTGTGATAAATAGCGCCGAGTCCAGCAGCCCACATGCGTCTAATATGCTCTTGGCCGGAGGAGCGATGGAAATGAGGGTTGAGAGTGCGGATCTGTAGGATTTTCACAGGCTTCTTCAGCGGCTGGGCGTGAGGAAGCACCGCCGACCTGGTTATTCCATTGAGACTGAGCCGCTTGACACTGTTAGACGACTCCTTTATCCCTTGTCTCAGCATGAAACAAGCGCGCTCAAGCAAATCCACATAGTGGAATGGCTCGATGGCATAGCCGGCGGCAAATCTCAACTTCAAGGCCAACTCCATGGTCATGGCATGTTCCCCCGCATTTCCTGTCGACACGAACGGCTTGAGGTCGTCTCCATGAGATGCATCATTTGTCAGTGATACAGCTGATGATGATCGTCTGCTTTGTTCGCTGAAGTACTGCTCTGCTCCTGGGTTGAACAACTTGTTCAACCATCGATTGACAACTCTTGAACACCTTCCTTCCGAGACGAACTCGAACTCGCCGTTGCGAAATTTTGGCTTTGACGCCCAGCGCAAGCGGACCATGGAATGCTCAACTTCAGGGTCCGCTGACATAGCAAAGCCGGCGGCATAGGCTCGGCAGTATTCACTCACAGATCCCGGATTAAAGTTGTCAGCATCGACGAAGCCGACGTAGCGGTGTTTTGGGAAGAAGCTGGCCGCAACAGCAATAGCCAGAAGCATACCCTCCCCTTTGCCATCGCGAATGGTGCCGTCTATCGGATCCAACAGCTCCTTCATACCAGAAGCTGCGAAAGCAGTTGCTGCTGCAGCGTCTTTTTGATGGATTGAGACCATTAGTCGCCTTGTTCTGCTGAAACTTTTCTTCAGCATGTCCACCTGCAACAAATACTCGTTCCGCGGAGAGTTGCTGACCAGAATAACCGCACAGGAAGCCGGGATGGCTTCAATGACGTTTCGAATAATATCAAGATTCTCGTTCATGCAGGGGACAACAATGACCATGTTTGATAGAACCTTATCCAGGCTCTGGTGAGAGAATGTAACCGTCTCACTGTCCTTATACCCATTGCTATCCCGAGTATCCCCATTTCCGTCGACGGTTAATGAACGTTGGCCGAATGAGTCTAGCTCAACAACGCGAATCTCGTCAAAAATTCGCAGTTGACCATAGCTGCGACTCCGGACGGGACGTGTTAACCGCATGGTTCCCTGCTGCAGACTGTCCACCTTGAACGCTCGACTTTCCCCAAGTGGCTGTCTGAGCCGTCCCAATAGTGCGGATGTAATTCCTGAATCCGATATTTGTGTAACAGCCGGGGCGATCGTTGGCCATTTTGGCGGATCGAAGCCAGATGCCAGTACTTGGCTCTGGTTTTTAATGACGATAGCTGCCATTGTGTCTCTTGTGTAAGTCGACTGGAGGCAATGAGGCCAAAGACCATGAGTAGCTTGTGTAAGTATAAACTCGGTTGAATGTGCAATGAGAACAATGGCAATGTATATGGCTTTCGGGATAGACTTTCAGTTCGTTTTCAAGGTCACCCCTAGAACAAGGAGGGTCGAACGCGGCATAGAAACAGTTGGTGCCTGCATCCTCGTGGCACGAAGGGCCCCTCGGCACCGCAGGTAGTACAGAGGGAATCTTGGCCTGGTTGGTTTGCTGTGTCGCACAAATCCCACACAAGGTTTGCTCCAATGAGATTAACGTGGCTGAAGCGTCATTCCCCCACGTAGTGTGTGTATATGACCCGTGGCTGTGGTACGCTAGCAAGGGATCACAAGCCCTAAAATTGCGAATCCCTTAGAACACAGGCGATTAGGGCCGTTGATTGGCATTTTTCTACAGGTCTGACCTTGAATTCGTCATACCCTCATGACCTGCGCGCTGGGGGACCGGACGCCTTCGGGCTTGAGGAGTGAGGCTGGGATATATCTTCGGAAATTGAAGGAGAGTGCTATGTTATCAGCCAAGATCCGCTCCTATACTAGCCATGGCAGCGTTGTTCTCTCTCTAGTCTTAGTCTCAGGGGCAGTTGCAGCGCTCAGATAGGCTGGCGAATAGGCGCTCTGCGGTTACGAGCTAGCTCTGTGCTTGTTATGGTCCGCCAAGCACTAGCGCGGCATGACGTGCTTACTCGCTTAGCCTAGTGTCCTAGACCCACTAACGCGGTTTGTCCTTGCTAAAGCGTGACTCGACCGACAAAAACATCAACCTGGAGCTCGAGATATTATCTACACTTCGCGTCTCGCAGAGGTCAACATATATCTTGTAAGATGTTAATCTTTTTTATTTGCGTTCCACGATGACGTCGAGAAGATATCTCCCCCATCACTTTAGCCCCTTCATGTGAAACATAGTGTTTCGGGTAAGCACCCTCGTGCACATATTTAATGAGTGGTTGCTTCGTGTAGAGATAATGGCTTTCCGCTCATAGCTAGCTCCACTCGGACATAGGAGCCATTGGATGCGTCCTAATCTTGGGTCAACCCAGATGCATACGAGTGAATCGACATGCTCGACGCATTGGCCTTTACTCTGCAGTAGGCCGGAAGTTGCTATGCCGATTGAGGAAGGACGACTTACTCTAGATGGGTAGCAGGTCGTGAGACCATTAGAGCTAAGATTGCTGTATTTCCCCTACGATCTAGGACTGGACATATACAGAAGTATAGCTTGTCTAGATTTCACAGCTGAGGTCGCGATAAGTTTAACAATTTCAACCTTTTAGGGACAGTAACCTCTTTTGATTCAGTTCGATGTCGGTTCGAAGAAGAGGACTCTATCGGAATTCACTCCTTGAAGATTGGTCTATTATCCCTAAACCTCTGGAGTCACACCTACTTGAACTCTATATCCCGGCCAGAAACTTGCGTCACCAGCTTATCTTGTCCTCAATTCCCCTCAGACTGAGACAACAGACCGGCTCCTGTTGTGCAACACCTGGCTGAATGTGTGATACACTCATTGGTCCAGCTTTGACGCACTTCAACCACGACCGCCCGCTCACTGAGGTGGGAGTTGATGGCTATGCAGGGCAACAATATATATGCAGAGAGCTACTGCAACGTGAGAGAGACATTTCTTCTCATAAATTTGCCATTGGGTACTATCAAAGAGGCCCTGCAAGTAAGTGTCAGAGAAACAACGCATGTCGACTCGGCATCAACAACTTGCGAGAATGCTGAGTGCGAGTCATGCAAAGGCATCAAGGCGAATGCTGTCTGGACACTTACAATGCTCCTAGCGCCATCGATGCTTATCTGTTATTAGTGCGTAAAAATGACTTGGACGTATTCTCGCCATCGTTAGACCCTACCTTGGGGGTTCGTACGAGGGTGAAAACAAAGGTTGCAGCAACAGACTAGGCTCGAGAAGGCGGAGTGTATCTCAAGATTTTCTTACGTTGGCAAACACGATGAAGTTAAGGACTATAAAAATATTGTCAGGGAGAGACCGATGCAACATCTCTCAACGCAATGTTCCCTAAAGGAGTTCCGAAAAAAAGTATTCCATGATGCAGGTGAAGGTTACGTTGACTTCATCAGATCAGGAAGCTTTATCGATAAGAGTTGCGATAACAGCCGTTCCGGCACCCGGCGCTGGCCCCGTCTCGCTCTCTGCCAAGCCGGACACGGGTCAATAACTACAGCCAATAATAGGTGTGAAAAAAAGCCACAGTGGGTCAGCGGAAGAATGTTCGACGAAGCCTCCGTCGAGGCCCCGCTTTCGACCATGCGAACCGGGGCGATCTTAGTTGCTGGAGCGCATAGTCGACGCCACAGCTGTTAGCGCTATCGTTCTCGCATTTGGTCGTCCGAGAGGCGTACTGAGAGCTTGAAGAGATGGTGTCCATCAAAACGGCAAGACGAAGATAAAAGGGGCCCGAACCCTGGGGGGAGAGGTAAGGGTCTTTGAGGAAACACTTTAGACGCAACCTCTCAAACGCAGAGTACAATGTCAGACGCGAGCAAAAAAGTAATCCTTTTCCTTGGGGCTACAGGTGGCTGCGGTCTCTCAGCGCTCCGGCGGTCTCTAGCTGCTGGCCACACCTGCATCGCACTTTGTCGGACTCCGAGGAAACTTCTCCTCCTCTTGGGATACTCTGAGCCCTCCTCAACCTCACCAGCACCGCCCAACCCTCCACCACCCAACCTTCACATCCTCCAAGGCAATGCCCATTCTGGTTCCTCACTCCTACATGCCCTGACCGTCTCTGGATCCTTCTCAGCTCATCTGGTTGACATCGTCGTAACCTCCCTCGGAGCACGACCCACACTCAAAGGCATGGACGATCCCCACGTCTGCGAGCGCGGCGTGCAAGCTTTGCTGGATGCCCTACAGCGGCTACGAAAGGACCACGGACTTGAGGAGACTTCTCAGGGGGTGCCACATATCGTGGCTGTCTCATCCACAGGGTTATCCGAGCGCACAAGAGATCTACCGTGGTTAATGATACCCATGTACCGGCTGCTTCTGGGCACGGCACATGCGGACAAGAGGAAGATGGAAAAGATGTTGATAGAGAGCGGGGAGAGGTTCACGGTTGTGAGGGGGAGCTTGTATGCGGGGAGTGGTGAGGGAAAGATCAGGGTTGGTGTTGAGGATTTAGTGAAAGGGGTCGTTGAGAGCACCGCGATTGGGTATACTATTAGCAGGGAAGATGTGGGCAGGTGGGTATTTGAAGAGATTGTTGAGGGCGAGGCCGGGAAGTGGGTTGGGAAGGCGGCTACTATTACTTACTAAGGGATCTGGACTTGTGTTGTTGAAGGGATAATGTTGGCCAGAGACTCAGGACTTCGGTAGACGGTTAGAACTGGTTGCGTGGTTGCTATGGATTGCATACTGATTAATGGATTTATTGCTCATCAGACTTGCAGGAAATTCTGGACCGACGAGAAACATCGACGAGTTGACTCAATTGTCTGAGTTGTTGCGGCGAATGTTTTATTGTCCGCGTTTCCACAAATCGATTCTTATTTTCAGCCCTATTCCTAGCAAGCGCAAAGGCAACCTGTCGCCTTATACCAAGTCACTTCGTGTTTCTCGTGTGTTGACGAAAAGTTCAGGAGCCGAAATCCTCTCCACCATCATACTGTTCAGCTCTTTAGAGCATTCATGCCGGAACGTGATAAGTTTGGCAAAGACACAGCTCTACGGATTTCTCTGGCAGAAGTTTGCTTGAGGCCTAACACAGCTGATTGAGGACTTCAGAGTTCAATGAATGAATTGAAAGTGAATTGAGGGTCATACGTTGCTGTTGGGTCTTCATGAGACTGCCTTGGCATGCCTGAAAGACCAACCCCCGCTAACCAATGTGTCTGCCTCATTTCCGGCATGCATGCGGCAGGTCCCGAGTTGGCCACCTGCTCACTTGGAACGGAGGGCTGTGCAGACATGTACACACACCCGATCGTTCACTGAATTGACCAGTGAGAAGATAGGCTGACATGAGACAGCGGCCAACTACATTACAAACGGGCCATGACCAAACAGAAGCAGACAAGCTCAAATTTTCTGTAAGTAAATGTTTACATCGAACTAGGCTTCAAAGTGAAGATTCTATAAGGTTGAAGACATCCATGTCCATCCAAAAGAGCCTAAAACTTTGAGGCATCAAAAACCCTTTTTAGTCACTAGCGAGTCACACCTAAGAAGGGCGCATAGAATTTTTCAGCGTCTCATTTGCAATCGTCAAAGTCCCGTTGACATGGTGCGTCCCAGAGCTTGGACATGCTCATATGCTTACAACAACAGGTTATGTCCTTAGCCGACTTGCCGAAGAAATCATGACCCCAAAGTTATCGAGCGGTGGCGGGCAACCAACGGGTCCAACCTGTTGGTTTCTGTTCCACGGGCGCTGTATGCACTACCATTCACCTATCTGGTATGCCCATCGCAACTGTGATGATCCTCATCGCCATCATTGCTATAATCTTGTCGTCACGCTTAATCAATCACAATTTAGCATTGTTATTTGACGTCTGCGAGAGGTGTGCCTCCAACAGATGGCTTGGAACCTATAAACCAGGTCTTGTGAGCTGTTAGGATCTGCTTATAAATTGCCATCCCGCATATTGCTCAAAAGGCACCAGAACCTTTCTGACAGATTAAAACCTAACCATGATTTCAGCACTACAACTTATCGCATCATCATTTTCTCCTTACGATTTCAACTCTTTCCCCAGTATAATTACTCTGCTGGCTGCTTATTGCAGTAGAGGAATGCCTAGTCCACAATCAAAAATTGGTATCGTAATATTGAAGCTTACTGACAGTGTTTTGCTGTTTCAGATTCTCTCAACCCTCTTTTTGAAAGCACCCTACAAGCTCACCCTACATCCCCTAGCAAGATACCCTGATCTTTGTCGTCCCAAGCGTCATGTATCACTCAAATCCTGTGCTTTTCTGTGGGGATGGACCCTGTAAGGTGCTTTCCCTTCATAAACGATATGGCCATGTTGTTCGAGTAGGCCCAGATCATCTTTCATACACCGACCTCAGACATTCAAATGCTGGGAAAGATCCACCATACGAAACGGTACGCATGGACAACCTCGGATATTATTGGCAACTTGGTTCTTGTGGGATGATTGGTGATTTAGAGAATTATGGAGACCATCCATTTGTGAAACTGGTCAGTGGTGTCGGTAAGAACTTGAGGGCGCCTTGGTCTTGGTTTTCTCGAAATCATCGCAAAAATTTTTGACAAGGAACTACCAGTCTAGGCTTATATTCGGTTGATATAGGATGATATAGGATGATATCTCACCCAATTCTGGTGCGACTTGGTCAGTTCTTGATCTCTTTCTGCCTAAGTAAGGCTAAGAAAGCGAACAGTTAGGTACAACTCGGGGAAGGCGTCTAGTTTTGAAATATCCAATTTTGACCCATACGGTCTTCAGGACCGGCACCAAAAAGGTTGAGAGTTGAAGGTTATTCAAAAAACAGAGACTTCAAGCTAAGTCTTGTGGCTTCCAGCCCTTCAAAGAATGTCTGCTACAATTCATTTTTACTGTCCAGTTATATCTTTTTAAAGCTGCCACAGTAGCTCAGAACTCTGTGGCTGTATGTTGTATTCTTGGCAATGCCCCTGGCTTTGACCCCTGGCACCTGGCCTACATGCATGTATAGAGACGAGGCATTTCACTCTTTTCCTTGTTGTTGAGCTTGATATACCTCTTCTCTCTTGACATTTTCTGGCCCAATAAAACCTAGTGCCTTCTCCCAGCCTCGCTCAGGTCGCATAATGTCCCACCTCCGGATATAGCGTCATCCTGGAGGGCCAATAAATTGAAATCCAACCTCTGAGACGGCCCTTCGGCTAAACCTTTCCTCAGCCTGTTTGACAGGAGGTGCCTCGCTAGGTGGCTTGCCGAGGTATCAGGACACAGTGACCTCCTCAAGTATCACGTCCGGTTCAACCACCCGCCGAGTGCGATCAAAACTTGCTCTTGCGGCGAGACGGTATCCAGAGGCCACTTCCTCTAGTGCCCACTCTCCTCCCTTGACAGCCCCCTTGCTGGACGCCTAAACCCCAGAGCGTTTTGGCACTCATATCAACTATTCGAGAATAGAAAATCACAACTCGAACTCTACGGCTCAGCCAGGGACCATAAAACAGGACACGCCATCTCTACTCAACGCCCTCCCCACTCTCCCTCACGCATGACCTTACAATCTCGATCGATGCGCACCCCTAACAACGAAGAATCAGAATCGTAAGGGTTTAGTTTGGACATCCACATACTTCACATCGTTGAGCGATCTCGAGGAGATGTTCCATGCTGTTGCTGCACTATATAGTATAGGGTCTTTATTGTTGATGCGCTGCACAAAGTTAAATGAGCGACAATGTTCGTTCAAAGTCCATTGAAACACTCCTCTGTCTTCAACCCAGAGAAACTAATATCAACCTCCTGACCACATCCCGCCCTGTACCTGATATTGCGGCAGCTTTTGATGGGCACTCCCGGCTCGAGATCTTAGCCCAAAGGGATGACATCGAGGGATATTTGCGAAATCGGATGTCTAATTTGCGCGCTGTCCCAAAGTACTCAGACCTTCAACGCAAGATCATCAGTTGCATTGCCAATGTCGCAGATGGCATGTAAGTTGTCATTGTCCCATCAACTATGGTTTATTGATCCAATTGAGCTTATGCTTACACAGTTAGGTTTCTACTCGCTCATCACTTCTTCGAGTCATTTAAAGATAAGGTTAGCGCAAAATTTATCCGATAACACTATACGAGCTTCCAAGCGATTCTATGAAAGAGCCAAAGCTTACCCTATTACGCCGGGCATATGATAACGCAATGGAGCTGATCAATAAGTAACCGACTGGATACAAGGAGCTTGCCAACCATGTGCTATTTTGGATCATCTGCGCCAAACGTCCCCTCAAAACGATAGATGTTCAGTATGCATGGGCTGTCAAGGATAGTGAGGACATGTTTGATGAAACCGCGATTCCTGATGCCGAAAATATGCTTTCGGCATGTTGTGGGCTCGTTGTCATCGACAAAGAAAGCGAAGTCATTCGACTTGCTCAGTACACAGTTCAGAGTACTTCCAGAATGCTTTGACTCGGTGGTTCCGAAACGCCCACCTCGGTATCGCAAATACATGCGTGTCATACCTTTTGTTCAAAGACTTTTTTTTGGCCCTGTCAGAACGTATGAGCAGGCGCATGAACGACTTGAAAAACCCTCTCTTCGCCAATGCTGTTGACTGCTGGGGATATTATGCATCTGCATGTTGTGTCTGCACTTCTCAGCTGATTGAATTGCTGACAAAATCGGAATGGGTTAGTATGATGTTACAAGCTTTGTATCAAATTTTGCGAAATCAGAAAGTTGTCTTAGTTTTATTCAGAGAATTTCAGACCATCTCAGAATGCATTCAAGATAGTTTGTGTCTACGGGTTCAATAATATCGCAAAGGAACTTCTTGTGCATGCCCAGGATATTGATCTAGACCGACAAGACAACTTTGCCGGACGCCGCTGAGTTGGGCTGCAAAGTTTGGCCATACGAAGGTTGTTAAAGCTCTGCTATCTGATGGCCGAGTTCCTCCAATAGGCCTGGACATCGCTCAGCACTTTTTCGACTCCTCCAAAAGAAAAAATATCCACACCGAAGACCTTGCGAGGTTTGTCTGCAGGCTGCTTGCAGCTGGACAGTTTGGTGAAGCTTTACGCTTTTGTGCGCAGAATGATCTCTCCACACTGCTCTGGCAGGGTCTCCTCGAAGGACATGGAGCACTTCTGAATAGAAAGACTCCCCCTGATCTCTTTCAGAGAGGGGTAAATTTTGTGTCATATGACTGTCAAAGACTGGGTAAGAAGGTTCGAACGTTCTTGAACTGCGTGATGTATTCGTGTAATGAGTCTGATTTCTGCAGCTGTTGTTTAAGGGATGGAAATACATTAATGAAGCATGGAATAGTGCCTGGGAAAGTGCTGAGGCAAGTGAGAGCGATAAGACAGCAGAGTCAAGCAACAGAGAGGCCTGGACTGTGTGCGGCCGACGAGTGATGGGTACATATTACAAGAAAGGGCGGTGATACTCGATTTGTACATTTGCTATTAAACGATATTAGGTATGGAGCTTGTTTTCTGTATTCTACGACACTAGAGGACCTGGTTATTGAAGTGAATATATCTGCCTTACGAGTTGCTCTGTGAATAGGCACCACAATGTTCGTCTGCATCCATCGGAGTTATTGTCCCTAAAGCCGGTGGCAATAACTATGGCCCGATTGTCGATTTAGTTTTGACTGGCTGACTATCTCCGGTTGGCTACTATGCTAATGGATTGTTCGCCTACCTAAATTATAGATACTTTCCCATTTCTCAGATAGCAAGGACGATCGAGGGATTGGAGGTGGTATCCCTATAAGGGATCCGCTCTCTGACGTTGGGAATCGTATCTATTTATTTATCCTATTCTTCGACCGGGTCTACCCTTGAGGGTGCTAGGTCGTGCCCACGACGACGGCGAGCAATAGCTACTGAACTAACCTACATACAAGTAACGCCGGAGGAAAAGCCTGCACTTGAGGCAAAACCGGTGTAAGCCAAGGGGG